>Ga0222419_100289_pt1 | contig 69265 bp, 78 predicted proteins | sample 1B20Ametagenome_FD_182474 | JGI IMG/M metagenome (GOLD analysis project Ga0222419, IMG submission 182474) | Enriched microbial communities from leaf-cutter ant dump, University of Wisconsin, Madison, United States - 1B20A (version 2) | ecosystem: Environmental > Terrestrial > Nest > Insects nest...
GCCGGGTCGAGGGTCGAGGCCCTGCGCTGGGTGTAGAGGAACAGCCAGTCGTCGACGATCTCGACGTCGAGCTGGGCGGCGCTGTCGATGAAGCGGGCCATGATGTCGGGCGTGAACAGGTACAGCGCGTCCCGCTCGTAGCCCTCGGGGCAGTACAGGTCGAAGAAACGGTCGAAGTCGCCCTCCAGCGACAGCCGCTGCGCCTTCGCGAACGAGGCCGGCAGGTTGGACCCGAAGGAGTTGTTGCCCTTGGCGTCGAGCACGATGTTGGGCAGCGGCACGTCGAGCTTCACCGCGACGTAGCCCCAGCGGTAGGTGGTCGAGCTCTTGTCGTGCTTGACCGTGTACTGGTAGTTGCCGAACTCGACGAAGCGCGGCCGCGTGCCTCGGACGAGGTCGGAGGCCATGCGCGACCGGCCGATGCCGAAGATCATGCCGGGCAGGGGAGGGTCGGTGATCCTGGGCTCGTACGTCATCCCGTTGGCCTGCGCGAAGCGGCTCAGGCGGTAGCGGGTGATCCGGCTGCGCCGCCAGCCCGTCACCGAGAAGACGATCACCAGCACGACCGCGACGCCGATGAGGACGAGCGGGATCAGCGCGGTCCCGAGTCCGCTGCGCGACGCCGACAGCGCGAGCACCCCGGTCGCGAGCACCGGGATCGCGACGAGCGCCGCGAGGATGCCGACCACGATTCCGACGACGGCGCCGCCGGACAGCGCCGTGGCGCCCCGGGCGCGGAGCTCGGCGGCGAACGCCCGCACGGCCTGCGGGTCGACCGGCTCGGTCAGGGGCCTGGAGTCGAAGGAGACGTGCTGCTGCGGGGCGGTCACCGGTTCACCTCGTCGGCGTCCCAGGTGAGGCTCGAGTCCGGCGGGAGCGGCAGCGCCTCGATCGCGTCGTCCGCGCAGATGTCGTGCACGAGCTGCGGACTGCCGGCGATCACGGTGGAGTCGAAGTCGATCTCCGACACGAGAACCCAGGCGCGGTCCTCGGGCCAGAGGATGCTGGGGCTGTGCGCGCTCGGCGGGAACCCGTGCTCCTCGGCCTCGCGATCCCGCCAGGGCGCGGCGAGCACCCAGGCCGGGTCCGCGAAGTCGAGAGCGGATGCCGAGAACGGCACGTGCCGGCGTTCGGGGAGCTCGAGGCGCGGGCTCTCGGAGATCTCCCGGGAGAGGATGCCCTCCTGCCAGCCGGGCGTGCGGAGCTCGTCGGCGATCGGGGAGAGGGGAGCGGTTGCGACCGGCGGACGGTCAGGATCGCCGCCGATCTCGAAGAACACGCGCGACGGCGCGTGACCGACGTGACCGAGCAGGCCGCCCCAGCCCTCCCAGAGCGCGGCGATCCCCGACCCGGGGGTCGCGGTGTGGCGAGCGAGATGGCCGGCGATCCTCGCGAGCAGACCGGGATCGAGCCGGCCGTCCTCGGGGGCGGTGAACTCCTGGCCGCCGGGGGAGGGACGCGTGTTCCAGTCCTCGCCCGGCGGCGTGCGCACCAGATGCCGCCACTGCGCGAGAGGGTGCATGGTCGTTCCGAACGCGGCCGCCGCCCGTCGCCAGGTCGCCGGGGCGTCGACGAGCAGCTCTCGCAGCCGCTCGCGCTCGGGCGGCGGCATCCGCTCCCACTCCTCGTACGACGGCACCGGGCGGCCGGGCAGGGAGCGCACGGATGCCGGGTGGAACACCCGCGCGTACGCGGGGTAGCCCCGGGGGGCGACGCAGTGCATGCTCGCGCCGAGCGACTCGTCGAGCCGCTCGCGCAGCCAGGCCCCCACGGACGGATCGGCGCTCCACTCCATGCCACCACGGTACCCGCGGGACGCGGACCGGTACGGCAGACTGATCGCATGAGTCAGGTCTCCGCCGTCCCGGCCGAGCGCGTGTTCCGCCGGCATCCGGTCCGCATCGCGATCGGCGCCCTGGTGCTGTCCGCCGTGCTGTCGGCTGCCGCGCTGTTCCTCATCCCGCCGCTGCTGCCGCGCAACATGGGCATCTCGACACGCGGGCAGATCGTGCTGGTCGCGGTGATCGTGCTGATCGCCGCCGTGTGGACGGGGTCGTTCTGGCTCCGCAACATCCGGGTGGTGGTGCGCCCGGAGACCGTCGAGATCGGCCGGCCCGGCGGCATGCAGAGCTATCCTCGCGACACGACCGCATTCCGGTCGAAGGTCACCGAGCACCGCACCAACGGACTGCGGACCGGCACCACGCGTGCGCTGGTCGTGTGGACCGGCGGCCGCGAGAGCGTGATCGACCTCCCCGGATTCCGCAGGACGACGTTCAACGAGCTGATGGCCGAGCTCGCCCCGATCGCGCAGCCGGCTCCGGTCGATCCCGTCGTGGCGGCGCGCGAACGGGCGATGCTGCCGACCGTGTTCCGTCTCGACGTCTCGGTCGAGCGCCGCCTCGGCCGGGGGTTCCTCATCACCGGCGTCGTGTTCCTGGTCGCCGCCGTGGCGGGCGGGTCGCTCGCCCTGGTGTCCGACATCACCGAGAGCGACTTCCTGCCGCTCATCCTGCTGTCCCCGCTCGCCGCGGTCATCGGCGTGGGCTTCGCGATCGGCGCGGCGCAGCGCTATCGGGCGGCGCGGTCGACCCCGGCGCAGATCACGATCGGCCATCACGGCATCCGTCTCGACGACGTCGATCACCCCTACGCCCAGCTCACCCGAATCTGGCTCACCCCGCCGGCCTATCCCGTGCATCGGATCAGGCTCGATCGCGCCGCCGGCCGCGGCGTCGTGCGCGTCCTCGGATCGACGCGGGTCACGATGACGCCCTCGTACCAGGAGTTCCTGCAGACGCTGCGCTCCGAGACCGCGCATCTGCCGGGTCTCGTCTCGCTCGACCTGGAGTGATCGGGGGAGGGGCGCCGGTCTGCGGTGACCTCGTCCCCGGCGGGCGTGTCATCGACCTCGATGACCGCCGGCATTCTGAGTAAGCTGAGGCAAACCTTACTCGACGAACGGGACCCCTATGCCCTCCTCGCGCACCCGAGCGATCACAGCCCTCCTCGCCGCCGCCCTCACCGCCGCGGCGCTCACCTCGTGCGCCCCGGCGGCGGACTCCGCGGACGACACCGCGACCGTCGGCGACGCCGGCGCCTTCCCGGTCACCGTGGAGCACGCCTACGGCGAGACCACGGTGCCGGCTCCTCCGCAGCGCATCGTGTCGGTGGGCGTCACCGAGCAGGACACCCTGTGGGCTTTGGGCCTCGAGCCCGTCGGGGTCACCGAGTGGTACGGCGGATACGACTTCGCCTCCTGGCCCTGGGCCGACGAGGCCCGCGGCGACTCCGAGCCCGAGGTGCTCACGACGAGCGACGGCCTGGACTTCGAGGCCATCGCCCTGCTCGACCCCGACCTCATCATCGGCACCAACGCCGGTCTCACCGAAGAGGACTACGACCGGCTGAGCGAGATCGCCCCCACCGTCGCGCACTCGGCCGACTACCCGATGTACTTCGAGCCGTGGGACGTGCAGACCCTGCAGATCGGCGAGGCCACCGGCCTGCTCGACGAGGCCGAGCAGCTCGTCGACGACATCAAGGGGCAGTTCGCCGATGCGGCCGCCGCCCACCCCGAGTTCGCGGACGCGTCGGTCGTGTTCCTGCAGAACGCGATCTACGACGGCAGCGCGATCGCCTACCAGGACGGCCTGAGCACCGACTTCCTCACCGACCTCGGCTTCACGATCCCGAGCGAGATCGACGCCTTCGCCCCCGAGGACGAGTCCGGCGGCCAGGCGTACATCCCGGTCGAGGACCTCGACGTGCTCGACGCGGCCGACGTCCTCATCTGGGGCACCGAGTCGGATGACGACATCACGGCGCTCGAGTCCTCGCCCTTCGTCACGGCGCTCGTGCCGCAGAAGGACGGCAAGATCGTCTACACCGACGGCGTCACCGCCGGCGCGATCTACTTCACCTCTCCGCTCAGCCTCCCGCACGTGCTGAAGACCCTCGTACCCGCCCTGGCGACGGCCGTGGGCGGTGCAGGCCCGGCGCACACGGCGGAGTGACGACGACCGCGCCCGCCGAGCGTGCTCCGGCCGTCGTCCGAGGCGGCCGGAGCACGCTCGTCTTCCTGCTCGCGGGGATCGGACTGCTCCTCGCGGCGATCGTCGGCCTCACGGTCGGCTCGAAGTTCATCGGGCTCGACACGGTGCTCGATGCGATCCTCCGGTTCGACGGCGACGGCCTGCAGCTCGACGTGCGCGAGTCCCGCATCCCGCGCACCGTCCTCGGGATCGTCGTGGGCCTCGCGCTGGGAGCCGCGGGAGCCGTGATGCAGGGGCTCACCCGCAACGCGCTCGCCGATCCCGGCATCCTCGGGGTGAACGCCGGGGCCTCGGTGGCCGTCGCGATCGCCGTCGCCGCGCTCGGGCTGTCGTCGTTCCCCGCGCTGATGGCCTTCGCGCTGGTCGGTGCGCTGATCGCGACGGCGATCGTGGTGCTGCTCGCCGCCGCGGGAGACGGGAGCCCGGTGACGCTGGTGCTCTCGGGCGTCGCGCTCGCGGCGGTGCTGGGCGGCGCCACCACCGCGCTGGTGCTCCTCAACCCGACCGCGTTCCTGCACATGCGCAGCTGGGAGTCGGGCGCCCTCGCCGGACGCGACCTGGGGATCCTCACCGTGGCCGGTCCTGCGATCGCCGTCGGGCTCGCCCTGGCGCTGCTGCTCACCCGGAGCCTCGATCTGCTCGCGCTCGGAGACGACACCGCCGCCTCGCTGGGCGTGCGGATGGGCCTGGTGCGCACCGGAGCCGTCGTCGTCGTCACGCTGTTGGCCGGCACCGCCACGGCCGTCGCCGGCCCCGTCGCCTTCCTCGGGCTCGCCGTGCCGCACATCGCCCGCGGCGTCGCGGGCCCGTCTCAGCGCGTCGTGGTGCCGCTGTCGGCGCTGTTCGGCGCCATCGTGATGGTGCTCGGCGACGTCGTCGGGCGCATCGTGATCGCACCTCAGGAGGTGCCGGTCGGCATCGTGATGGCGTTCGTCGCCGCGCCGTTCATGGTCTGGATCGGCCGTCGCAGAAGCCTGACCGAGCTGTGAACGCCGAACAGCTCGCGCGCCGCGGCCTCAGCCGGCGCACCCGGTGGGGGATGGGCGTCCTCGTGGCGGTGCTGCTCGCGTCGTTCCTGGCGAGCCTGTGCATCGGCGACTCCGTGATCGATCCGGTGCGGGTCGTGCAGTCCCTCTTCGAGCCCAGCGGCGGGGTGCGCATGGTCGTGGTCGGATGGCGGATGCCGCGGGCGCTCGCCGCCATCGTGTTCGGCGCGGCTCTGGCCCTCTCGGGCGCGGTCTTCCAGACCATCACCCGCAACGCCCTCGGCAGCCCCGACGTGATCGGGCTCACGACGGGCGCCTACACCGGCGCCCTCGTGGTGATGACCGGGGGACTGGCCGGATCCGGGGCGCTGGTGACCCTCGGCGCGATCATCGGCGGCTTCGCCACGGCGGCGCTGGTCGCGGCCCTCGTCGCCGGCCGCGGCGCCCTCGGCTACCGCATCGTGATCGTCGGCATCGGGGTCGGCGCGGTGCTCGCCGCGGTGAACGCGTGGATGCTGCTGCGCGCCCGCCTCGAGGTGGCGATCTCGGCCGCGATCTGGGGGGCGGGCTCCCTCGGCGGCATCACCTGGCAGCAGGTGGGCCTGCCCTTCGCGGTCATCGCCGTGCTGCTCGCGGCGCTCGCGTGCGCGCGCCGCGGCCTGTGGCTCGTGCAGCTCGGCGACGACATCGGCACGGGCCTGGGCGGCCGGATGGGTCTGACGAAGATCGGCCTCGTGTCGATCGCCGTCGGCCTCACCGCAGTGGTCACCGCGATCGCCGGGCCGATCTCCTTCGTCGCCCTCGCCGCCCCGCACCTGGCGCGGTCGATCGCCCGCACCGGCACACCGCACCTCGTCGCCACGGCCCTGATGGGCGCGACGCTGCTGTGCGTCTCCGACATCGTCGGGCAGAACGGCATCCCGAAGCACGCCCTGCCCGTCGGGGTGGTGACCCTCGTGCTGGGCGGCGTCTACCTCATCTGGCTCGTCGTGCGCGGGGCGCGGCGACAGGGCTGAGCGGCTCTCGGGTCTCGGTTCGGAAGGTCTCCTGCTCTTGGGAAGGATGCTGTCGGTGCAGACATCCTTCCGAAGCGCAGACATCCTTCCGAAGTGCAGGGCGCTTTCCGAAGCGCGACCTCTGAGGCTGGTGCAGAGGGCCGGACGCACGGAGGGCCGGAGCATCCCGCCCCGGCCCTCCGCCCGTCAGTGTCCGCTCAGAGCGGTGCGACGATGTCCTGAGCGACGTCCCACTCGGTGATCTCCATGGAGATCTCGACCTTCTGGCCGTTCACCTCGGACGAGCTGGTGGAGGCGAGGTTGACGTAGTCCGAGGTGACCTCGAAGACGACGTCCACATCCACGCCCTGCGACTGCATGACTCCGCTGAGCAGGTACACCTTCTGGCCGAGGCGCTCGCCGGTGCCGGTGACCGTGAAGTCGCCGCTGATCGTCGAGGCGGCTGCGGCCGGGTCCAGAGAGGAGACGTTGGCCGCGCTGCTGCTGAGGCCCGCGATGATCGGGTCGCTGGACGAGGCGTCCGCCACCTGCCAGTCGCCCGTGGACTTCACCCAGACGTCGTCGCCGATGACGATGATCGAGCCGATCGGGGAGATCGACTCGAGCGCCTTCTCGGACGGGTTGAACCGCGCCGTCGACTCCACGCCCATCACGCTGGTCTTGCCCGCATAGCCCGCGGTGTCGGACATGGCGTCGGCGATGCAGGCGCCGAGGGCCGTGCCGTCGACGGTCGCGCCCTCGGTCAGCTCGGGGCAGTCCGAGGCCGGCGCCTCGGCCTCCTGCGAGGACGTGCCGGCCGGCTTCTCGTCGGCGGGCTTGTCGGATGCTCCTGCGGAGCATCCGGTGAGCATGACGGCGGCGGCGAGAACGACGCCGACCCCCCACTTGTTGACGCGCATGGCGTCCCCCCTTCGGTCGTGCGCGGACGACCGTCGCCCCCGCTCCTCCAGCATGCCAAGAGCTCCGGCGGATGCCTGGCAGCGGTGCAGAGCTTTCTCGGGTAGACTGTCGAGGTTGTCTGCCTTCGGGCGTCCACTCGGATGCCTGGAGCGGATGACGTGCTACACACCCTCCTGCTTCCGGGAAAGCCCCGGGAGCCGTTCTAGTCCGAAGGAGGTGGGTAAGTGACGCACCAGTACGAACTCATGGTCATTCTGACCCCCGAGATCGATGAGCGCACGGTCGCCCCCACGCTCGACAAGTTCCTGAAGGTCATCACCAACGATGGTGGCTCGATCGACAAGGTCGACATCTGGGGCAAGCGCCGTCTCGCTTACGAGATCCAGAAGAAGAGCGAGGGCATCTACGCCGTCGTCAACTTCACCGCGACCAGCGAGGCCACTCAGGAGCTCGACCGTCAGCTCAAGCTGAACGAGTCGATCATGCGCACCAAGGTGCTGCGTGCCGAGGAGGCTCAGGCCATGGTCGCCGCGGAGGCGAAGCGCTCCGAGGAGAAGGCCGCTCGCAAGTCCGCCAAGGTCGCGAAGGCGTAAGTCCCATGGCCGGCGAAACAGTCATCACCGTGGTGGGCAACCTCACGGCCGACCCCGAGCTGCGCTACACGCAGAACGGACTGCCGGTGGCGAACTTCACCATCGCATCGACGCCTCGCAACTTCGACCGCGCCGCGAACGAGTGGAAGGACGGCGAAGCGCTGTTCCTCCGCGCGTCGGTGTGGCGTGAGTTCGCCGAGCACGTGGCGGGTTCGCTGACCAAGGGCATGCGGGTCATCGCATCCGGTCGCCTGCGTCAGCGCTCCTACCAGGACCGCGAGGGCAACCAGCGCACCGCGATCGAGCTGGAGGTCGACGAGATCGGCCCCTCGCTGCGATACGCCACCGCGCAGGTCACCCGTGCGGCGTCGAACGGCGGCGGCTTCCAGGGTGGCGGTCAGTCCCGTCCCGCGCAGCAGCAGGTGTCGGAGGAGCCGTGGTCCACGCCCGGCTCGTCGACCAGCGCCGACGCGTGGAGCACGCCGGGCAGCTTCGGCGACGACACCCCGTTCTGAAACATCTTCTGTGGCTCTGAGCTCGTGGACCCTGGGTCCCTGAGCTTGTCGAAGGGCCGTCTCATAACTAAGGAAAAAAATGGCTGGAAAGTCGAGCGGCGACCGCCGCAAGCCGCGGAAGGGCGCGAAGAACGCCGCTCCCGCGAAGTCCATCCGCGTTGGTGTCATCGACTACAAGGACGTCGCGACCCTCCGCAAGTTCATCTCGGAGCGCGGCAAGATCCGCGCCCGTCGTATCACCGGTGTCTCCGTGCAGGAGCAGCGTCTGATCGCCAAGGCGATCAAGAACGCTCGCGAGATGGCTCTCCTGCCCTACGCCGGCGCCGGCCGCTGAGGGGTACCGACATGGCAAAGCTGATTCTCACGAACGAGGTCGCCGGGCTTGGAAGCGCCGGTGACGTGGTCGAGGTCAAGAACGGGTACGCCCGCAACTACCTCATCCCCCAGGGCTTCGCTACGGCGTGGACCCGCGGTGGCGAAAAGCAGGTCGCTTCGATCCAGGCTGCTCGTCAGGCTCGCGCGATCCACGACCGCGACGAGGCCGTGGCCCTGAAGAACACCCTCGAGGGCACCAAGGTCCGTCTCGCCGTCAAGGCGGGCGCGGCCGGTCGCCTGTTCGGCTCGGTCAAGACCGCCGATGTCGCCGACGCTGTCGCGGCCGCCGGTCTCGGCTCGATCGACAAGCGAAAGGTGCACATCACGTCGGCGATCAAGTCGACCGGTGAGCACGAGGCCACGGTTCGTCTGCACGACGACGTGACCGCTGTCATCACGCTGCAGGTCGTCGCCGCCAAGTAAGGCGACTCCGCGGGCTCCCGAGCCTGTCGAAGGACGCCCGCATCGACGGGCTCCCGAGCCTGTCGAAGGATCGAACGCCCCCTGTCCTCCGGGACAGGGGGCGTTCCGCGTTCCCCGGCGGCGTGCGCGCGGGGGCGTAGGATCCGAGGCATGCGCCATCCACACCGATCGGCGGCACTGGCGCTCGCCGTCGCCGTCTCACTCACCGGGTGCGCCGCCCTCATCCCGACGTCTCCGCTCGCCGAGCGCGTGATCGATGTTCCGACCGGAGCGGCGCAGGAGGTGACCGCGGCGCTGACGTCGCGGCTCGACGCCGCCGGCGCGACGGGGGTGAGCATCGAGGCCGACGGCGATCGTCTCACGGTCCGGTACGAGTCCGACGGCATCGGCGTGCCGGATGAGGTGTTCACCGCGCCCGGCGTGCTCGCCGTGCGCGTCGTGGACCCCGCGGCCGACGGCGATCCGATCGCGTGCGCCGAGGCCGCACCGGCGGACGGATGCCGCGCGACGACCCCCGAGGGCGAGGAGCTCCGGCTCGGACCGTCGGGGCTGTCGAACGCGGACGTCGACGAGGTGCGGGCGGACGTCGACCAGAACGGGACCTGGACCCTTCTCATCGAGCTGACGGATGCCGGCGGCCAGGTCATGGAGAAGATCAGCGGAGACCTCGCCTGCGTGCAGGACCAGACGCAGAGGCGCATCGCCATGCTGCTCGACGGCGAGATCCTGACGGCGCCGATCCTCATGCTCGACTGCGGCGAGGTGCTCCCAGGCGAGCTGCAGGTCGCCGGCCTCGCCGATCGTGCGGATGCGACCAGGGCGGCCGCCTTGATGTCGGCAGAGATCCCCGAGGGCGTAGCCATCGTGTCGGCGACCGGATGACGGCGGCCTGCGGATCGCATGCGCGGGCCTCAGGACGAGGGCATGACGGATGCCCCGTGGTGAGGGCCACGGGGCATCCGCGTGCGCGAGCGCCACGGAGGTCGGATCGGTGAGGGGCAGCCGACCCGGCATCCGCTGTACGGCGCATCGTCGCTCCGGCGGGCCGGCATCTCCTCCCCCGAGGACGACCGGCCGCCGGATGTCTCACGCCGTCAGTGAGCGGCGGCGCAGCAGGCCCGCGCCGAGCAGCATCAGGAGGGCGGCGACGGCGGCGAGCCCGAACGCGCCGGACCCTCCGGTGGTGGCGAGAGCGTCGGCTCCCGTCGTCGCCGCTCCCTGAGCCGCCGGCGCAGGAGTCGTGCCGGGGTTCGTGCCGGGTTCGGCTCCCGGATCGGTGCCGGGGTCGGTGCCCGGGTCGGTGCCGGGGTCCGTTCCGGGGTCGGTGCCGGGGTCCGTTCCGGGGTCGGTTCCCGGGTCCGTTCCCGGGTCGGTGCCAGGACCGGTTCCGGGGTCGGTGACCTCGCTGGTGCCGAGCACGGAGACGGCGTTCCCGCCGATCGTGATCGGCAGGCTGATCGGCAGGGCGAGCTGAGTGCCGCCGAGGATCGATCCGCCGCCCGAGGTCAGCACTCCGCCGAGTCCCGTCCCGCCGGTCGCGGGGGTGCCGGTTCCGGTGCCGCCGGTGACGGTGCTCGTGCCGAGTGCGGAGATGGCGTTGCCGAGCACGGACACGGGTGCGGTGACGGGGGCCACGACCTGGGTGCCGCCGGCGAGGGAGTCGTCTCCGCCGGTGGTGGGTCCGTCGGTGGTCCCGCCGGTCGCGGGGGTGCCGGTTCCGGTACCGCCGGTGACGGCGCTGGTGCCGAGCACCGAGATGGCGTTGCCGAGGGCCGACACGGGTGCGGTGACGGGCGCCACGACCTGGCTGCCGCCCAGGATCGAGTCGCCTCCGGAGGTGACCGGCTCGGCCGGAGAGGCCGGCGCTGCCGGCGCTGCCGTGCCGCTTCCGGCGACGGCGCTGGTGCCGAGCACCGACACCGCGTTGCCGAGCACCGACACGGGTGCGGTGACGGGCGCCACGACCTGGCTGCCGCCCAGGATCGAGTCGCCTCCGGAGGTGACCGGCTCGGCGGAAGAGACCGGTGCTGCCGGCGCCGCCGTGCCGCTTCCGGCGACGGCGCTGGTGCCGAGCACCGATACCGCGTTGCCGAGCACCGACACGGGTACGGTGACGGGGGCTGCGACCTGGGCGCCGCTGCCGGTGCCGTCGGTGCCGTCGGTCACGGCCTCGAGCGGCGCAGCGGTCGCGGTCGCGGTCGCCGGTGCTGCGGCATCCGTTCCCGTGGCGTCGCTGGTGCCGAGCACCGAGACGGCGTTGCCCGACACGGTCACCGGGGCGTTGACCTGCAGCAGCGCCTGGGTGCCCGAGAGCACCCCGTCGATGCCGCCGGTCTCGAGGGACGGCACCCCGGCTGGTGTGGTCTGGGGAACCACACTCGTGGTCTGGGGAACCACGTTCTGGGGAACCTCAGCCGGGGTGCTGGTCGAAGACGTGCCGAGAACGCCGACGGCGTTGCCCTGCACGGAGATGGGAAGGTTCACGGTGACCACTGCCTGGCTGCCGGAGGCTGCGCCGGACGCGCCGCTCGTCTCCGCCGCAGGGGCGGGGGCCGGCGCGGGAGCCGTAGAGGCCGGTGCCTGAGAGGTCGAGGTGCCGAGAACGGAGATCGCGTTGCCCGCGATCGTGATCGGCGCCGAGATCGGCGCGACCACCTGGGTGCCGGAGAGGATGCCGTCCTCTCCATCGGTCTCGGCCGCGTTGGCGACCGAGGCGCCGAGCAGGGTGATCCCGCCGGCGATGAGCGTGCCCCACAGGGCTCGCTTCAAGAAGGTGCGCATGATGATGCTCCTGACTGAGCTGGTGTCGAGTGATGGAGTGCGCGCGATATCTGGGGTGCGCGCGCAGCACGTCATCTGCCGTCCGCGATGGGACGACTCGACAGGGCGTCAGTCAGGGGAGACGTCGGTGTCGGCGACCGGAGACGCCGGCAGAGCGTCGTCTGGAGCGCCGGGGTCCCGCTTCTCAGCACGAAGCGGGGGCACGCCGTCGTCGCTGATGCGAGCGTTGGCGGCCGGAGAGCCTCCGCCGGAGCCGGCGGAGGAAGACGGGGAGAGCGGTGCACCGGGTGGAGCGGCTGCGGGGTCGCCCACCGGCGACGGCTGGCCGCTCACAGGCGCCACAGGGCCCGCTGAGGCGGCATCCGGCAGGCCGGGAGCCCGGGAGGACACGGACGTCGACCGGGCAGCGGAGGGTGTCGTCGCGGTCGCGACGGGGACGGACGTCTCAGCGGATGCGGATGCGGTGACGGAAGGGCCGGTCGACACGGCGTCTCCGGCATCGGAGGCCGGGGGCATGCCCGGGGTGCCCCCGGGGGTCGACGGAGTCTGCGGGGTGATCGCCTCGAGCACCGGCGGCACCGTCGAGTCGACCGCTCCTCCGACCAGATCCGTCGCGTCGTCGGCGATGCCCACGACGCCGTGGATGACGTCGGTCACGCCGAGATCGTCGACGAGCCCGCCGACGATCGGCAGGCCGGTGACGAGATCGACCACCGGGGTGGTGATCTGCGAGACCGGGGAGCTCTTGACGACGTCGACCACGGGTCGCACGACGGCCTGGGCCGTGTCGACGACGGTCGTGACGACCGGTGCGGTCGCGGGGCCGACGACGGGCACCTGCGCGACCGTCTGCGTCACGGTCGTGACGACCGCGGGGACGGCCTGCTGGACCGGAGCGGCGACAGCCGTGACGACCGGAGCCACGACCTGAGTGACGACGGGGGTCACCGGGGCGACCACCTGCGACACGGTGCTGCTGACGAGACCGGTGAGCCCGTCGAGCGGGCCGTCGCCGTCATCCGCGTGTGCGGCGCCTCCGCCGGTGAAGAGGGTGAACGCCGCCCAGGCGAGCACGCCGAGGCTGCCCCAGATGACACCGGCATGGCCGGCGCGGGTGGCCCGAGCGTCCACGTTCCACCTCCCCCTCTGAAGGCAAACGCATCATCGGCGCGGATGCGTCGATGCGCCGAGACTACCCCTCGGCGAGGTCGCGTGTCCAGCAGAGATATTCAGGTGTTTCGGCATACGGCGGCCCGTGACGCGCCCGGCGTGACTCTCGTCTTGACTTTCCCCAGGTTCTGCACATGCCGATGCGGGTGAGGGCAACCTTCAATCCCCGCTTGAAGCCGAATGTTGTACACAGGATGGGGAAACTGAAAATCCCTGTTCAAGGGTAATAAATATCTCGATATTCGCGGTAGTCCACTGGGTTATCCACATGTGTTCTGCACAGACACTCCGACTTTGTCCGCATCCTTTCCACATAGTTATCCACAGGCCGTGTTGCGCGGCTCCGAGGGCGTGAATAGCGTGGTCGAGCGACCGAATGTCGGGGGGTACTGATTTGCTGTGCACCTGACCGGATGAGGTCACGCAACTGCACACTCGTCGCATCGAAGGGAAGCCTGTGTCGATCGCCGACATCTCGGAGGAACGTCTCGGTGGCCAGCGCCAGCCGGAGCGCACACCGCCGCACGATCTGCTCGCGGAGCAGAGCGCCCTGGGCGGCATGCTGCTGTCGAAGGACGCCGTCGCCGACGTGATCGAGACGCTCAAGGGCGCCGACTTCTACGTCCCCAAGCACGAGCTCATCTTCGAGGCGATCCTCTCGCTGTACTCGCACGGCGAGCCCACCGACGTGGTCGCGGTGACCGACGAGCTGATCAAGACCGGCGAGCTGGGCAGGGCCGGGGGCGCCGACTATCTCCACTCCCTCACCTCGATCGTGCCGACCGCCGCGAACGCCGGCTACTACGCGGGCATCGTGTCCGAGCGGGCCATCCTGCGCCGTCTCGTCGACGCGGGCACCCGCATCGTCCAGCTCGGCTACGCGGGGGAGGGCGATGCCGCCGACATCGTCAACAACGCCCAGGCCGAGATCTACTCCGTCACCGGAGCCGAGACCGCCGAGGACTACGTCCCGCTGACCGTCGCCGTCGACGCCGCGGTCGAGGAGATCGAAGCGGCCAACGGCCGTGACGGCTCGATGACCGGCATCCCGACAGGCTTCCGCGAGCTCGACGAGCTCACCAACGGTCTGCACGGCGGCCAGATGATCGTCGTCGCCGCCCGACCCGCCATGGGAAAGTCGACGCTCGCGCTCGACTTCGCGCGTGCGGCATCCATCGGTCACAACCACCCGTCGATCTTCTTCTCTCTCGAGATGGGCAAGAGCGAGATCGCGATGCGTCTGCTCAGCGCCGAGGGGGCCATCCCGCTGCAGAACATGCGCAAGGGCACCCTCGACCCGCGCGACTGGACCACGGTCGCCGCGACCCGAGGCCGCATCAACGACGCTCCGCTCTACATCGACGACAGCCCCAACATGACCCTCGTCGAGATCCGTGCGAAGTGCCGCCGGCTCAAGCAGCGGGCGGGACTCAAGATGGTCATCATCGACTATCTGCAGCTGATGACCTCGGGCAAGCGCGTCGAGTCACGTCAGCAGGAGGTCTCGGAGTTCTCCCGAAGCCTCAAGCTCATCGCCAAGGAGCTGCAGGTCCCGGTGATCGCGCTGAGCCAGCTGAACCGAGGCCCCGAGCAGCGGCAGGACAAGAAGCCCGCGATCAGCGACCTGCGTGAATCGGGATCGATCGAGCAGGATGCCGACATGGTGATCCTGCTGCACCGCGACTCGGTCTACGACAAGGACGTGCGTCCCGGCGAGGCCGACCTCATCGTCGCCAAGCACCGCAACGGCCCGACCGCGACGATCACCGTCGCCTTCCAGGGTCACTACTCCCGCTTCGCCGACATGGCCCCGGGCGGGGACTTCAACTGATCCGTCGAGCGGCCTCCCCGCCCGCCTGAGGAGACCTCCAACCGGGCCTCTTGTCAACGCCGTACGGTTCTCGATGCGATCGGCCTACGCTCGTGCCCATGATCGAGATCTCCTACCCGACGGGGCATGAAGACGCACTGCGGGCGGTCTCCCGTGACGACGGGACTCCGCCCCGAGCGCTCGTGCTCGGCGCGACCGGATACATCGGCGGGCGCCTCGCGCCGAGGCTGCTGAACGCGGGCTATCGGGTGCGGGTGCTGGTGCGCGACCCGCGTCGCACAGCATCCTTCCCCTGGGGTGCGGAGTGCGAGATCGTCGAGGGGGATGCGGAGGACGCGGATGCCGTCGCCCGCGCGGTCGACGACGTCGACGTGATCTACTACCTCATCCACTCCATGGGGGCCGGAAGCCGGTTCGAGGAGGCCGATCGCCGGACGGCGACCGTGGTGGCGGCCGCCGCCGAGGAGCATGGTGTGCGTCGCATCGTGTACCTCGGGGGGCTCTACCCCGACGGTGTCCGGCTGTCTCCGCACCTGCGTTCCCGCGTCGAGGTGGGCGACGTGCTCATGCGCTCCGGCGTGCCCACGCTCGTGCTCCAGGCGGGCGTCGTCATCGGCTCGGGGTCGGCGTCGTTCGAGATGATCAGGCACCTCACCGATGTCCTGCCCTACATGCCGGCGCCGAGATGGGTGCGCAATCGCATCCAGCCCATCGCCGTGCGCGACGTCCTGCACTATCTCCTCGGGGCGGCGCGCGTCGGAGCCGATGTCGACCGCGCCGTCGACATCGGGGGTCCTGACGTGCTGCGCTACGGCCAGATGATGAACGGGTACGCGCTCGAAGCGGGTCTTCCGCAGCGCGCGATCGCGGCCCTGCCCGTGCTCACTCCGGGCCTCGCCTCGCACTGGGTCGGGCTGGTCACGCCGGTTCCCCGCACGATCGCGCGCCCGCTGGTGGCCTCGCTGCAGAACGAGTGCGTCGTGAAGAACCGTGACATCGACGATCTGATCCCGCCGCCTGCAGAGGGTCTCACCCCCTATCGGACGGCTGTCCGTCTCGCACTGGGTCGGCTGGACGCCGATGACGTGGAGACGAGCTGGCAGGATGCTGAGGTGTTCGGCGCGCCCAGCGATCCGCTTCCGAGCGATCCGGAATGGGCGGGGCGCACCGTCTTCACCGACCACCGGGCGCTGCACACCTCCGCCTCGGCGGCGCGGCTGTGGATGGTGATAACGGGCATCGGCGGCGTCAACGGCTGGTACTCGTCCCCGATGCTCTGGGCCGTCCGTGGATGGATGGACCGTGTCGTCGGAGGCGTGGGGCTGCGACGAGGCCGGCGCAGTCGCACCGTCGCTCGCGTCGGCGACGTGATCGACTTCTGGCGGGTGGAGGTCGCGGAGGAGACCGATGACGGCGCTCTGCTGCGACTGCGTGCCGAGATGAGAGTGCCGGGCGCCGCCTGGCTCGAGCTGAGGTCCGTCCCCGAGGGTGACGGCGCCCGCTACGAACAGCGGGCGATCTTCTTTCCTCGCGGCTTGAGCGGGCGGCTCTACTGGTTCGCGGTCCTCCCGTTCCACGGGTTCATCTTCGCGGGGATGGCCGCGCGCATCACCGCGGCGGCGGCGGAGGTCGAGGCGCCAGGGGGTGGAGCGTCCTGAACGGGCAGCGGTCAGCCGTGCTCCGGCGCCTCGGGCTCGCCCCATTCCGCCGAGTCCATGAGCGCGTCGAAGAAGCGCAGCACGGCCCGGCGATCGGCGGGGCTCAGCCCGGCGACGGCGTCGAAGCGCCGGGCGTGGCTGCGGCCCACGGATGCTCTGGCCGAGGTCCTGGTCGACTCGGTGACCTCGATCACCGTGCGCCGGCGGTCGTCGGGATCGGCACGCCTGCGGATGTGCCCGCCCGCTTCGAGGCGGTCGATGAGCTTCGTCGCCGCGGCGGGGGAGATTCCCAGGTGCGCCGCGACCGAGCCGGGTGTCGCCGGCACGCCCTGCCGCTGTGCGGCGATCAGGAAGCGCAGCGCCCGCATGTCGGTGTCGCCCAGGCGCATGTAGCGGCGCGCCTGCTCGCTGAGCGAGCGCTCCAGTTCCCGCCACCTGCTCATGGCCTCGAGCACCGCGACGGTCTGCTCGACCTGCTCATCGGAGAGGTGCGACCGCATGACCAGCTCGTGCTCGGGGTCCATCGCCCTGGGGTCGACCAGCGATAGCGCCGGAGCGGCGTCCTCACGAGCGGGCTTTCGCATCCTCTGATCCTAATCCGGATTGAAATTACTCTAAGAATACTATTAACTTAGTTAAATAAACATCGTCGACAGATCGAAGGGAGGCGGCCGATGAGCATCCAGGAGCGCGTGGTCCTGCTGGACGAGAACGGCAGCGGCATCGGAGCCGCGCTCAAGTCCGAGGTCCATCACCACGACACCCCTCTGCACCTCGCCTTCTCCTGCCACCTGATCCATGAAGACGGTCGCCGTGTGCTGGTCACCCGTCGCGCGCTCTCCAAGCGCACATGGCCCGGAACCTGGACGAACGCGTTCTGCGGCCACCCGCAGCCCTTCGAGCCGATCCCCGACGCGGTCGTGCGCCGCGCCGAGGACGAGCTCGGCATCGGCCTGCGCGACCTGCGCCTGGTTCTCCCCGACTTCCGCTATCGCGCCGTCGACGCGTCGGGGACGGTGGAGAACGAGGTGTGCCCCGTCTACGTGGCCACCGCGGTGGGCGATCCGGTCTGCAACCCGGACGAGGTCATGGACGCGCAGTGGGTGGAACCGGAGGCGCTCGTCCAGGCGACCCGGCTGACGCCCTGGGCCTTCAGCCCCTGGCTGGTCGGCCAGCTCGCCCGGATGTCCGCGATCGACGGCGCCCTGCGGGCGCGGGAGCCGCAGCCGTGATCACCGGGGAACGCCAGACCCTCGCGGCCGTCGATGCCGTGATGGAGCGGACCCTCGCTGAGCGCATCGCCCGGGCATCCGTCGCCGGCCCGGCCTATCAGCGCCTCTGGGAGCGCATCCGCCTCGCCTGCGCAGGCGGCAAGCGGATTCGTCCGCGTCTGCTGCTGCTCGCGCACGCCGCCTTCGACGGCGAGGCGCACGACGACGCCGTCGCGGCGGCGGCCGCCTTCGAGCTGCTGCACACCGCCCTGGTGCTGCACGACGACGTCATCGACGGAGACCTCGTGCGCCGCGGGCGCCTCAACCTGCAGGGTCAGTTCGTCAGCGACGCCATCGACGTGGCCCTCTCGGCCGATGCGGCCACGACCTGGGGGAACGCGGCGGGGGTGCTCGCCGGCGACCTGCTCATCAGCGCCGTGCACACGGTCGTCTCGACCGTCTCCGGATCCGCCAGGCCCGTCCTGCACGCGCTCGTCGACGACTGCCTGTTCGCCACGGCCGCCGGCGAGCTCGCCGACGTCGGCCTCGCGGTCGGCACGGTGCGGACGGATGCCTCCGGCATCACCCGGATGATGCAGGACAAGACCGCGGCGTACTCCTTCGCGGCGCCCCTGCGCGCGGGCGCCCTGCTCGCGGGGGCAGGGATGCAGGCCGAAGCCGACCTCGCCGACATCGGAGCCATGCTCGGCGTCGTCTATCAGCTCCGCGACGACCTGCTCGGGGTGTTCGGCGACCCCGCGACCCTCGGCAAGCCGGTCGACGGCGACCTGCGCGAGGGCAAGCGCACCCTGCTGATCGCCTACGCCGAGGGCACGCAGGCCTGGAGCGAGGTGCAGCACCTGTTCGGCCGGCGCTCGCTCGACGCGGACGACGCCGAGCGCCTGCGCCGGGCGCTGATCGTCAGCGGGGCACGGCTCCGCGCGGAGGAGCGGCTCGCCCAGGAGTGCGAGCGGGTCCGCGCGCGGATCGCGGAGGCGGAGCTCCCGCCCGGACTCGCCGCCGAGCTGATCGCGCTCGCCGGGCGCTGCGCGGAGCGCGAGTCGTGAACGCCACCGGGCTGGCGCTCTACACGCGCACCGCGCACACCTCCTCGGCCCGCGTGATCGGCGCCTACTCCACGTCGTTCGGCCTGGCCTGCCGCCTGCTCACCCGCCGCGTCCGCCGCGGCATCGCCGACGTGTACGCCCTGGTCCGCGTGGCCGACGAGATCGTCGACGGCCCGGCGGCCGAGGCGGGGATGGACGCCGCCGAGACGCGCGCGGTGCTCGATGCGCTCGAGGTCGAGACCCTCGCGGCGATGCATCGCGGCTTCAGCGCGAACCTCGTGGTGCACGCGTTCGCCGAGACCGCCAGGGACGCCGGCATCGGCCCCGAGCCGGTGGCGGCCTTCTTCGACTCGATGCGCACCGACATCGACCCGCCCGCCGCGTTCGACGAGGAGGCGTACCGGCGCTACATCCACGGCTCGGCCGAGGTCGTCGGCTCCATGTGCCTGCGGGTCTTCCTGCTCGAGCGCGGCGGATCCGCCGAGATCTCCGATGAGCTGGAGGAGGGCGCGCAGCGGCTGGGCGCCGCCTTCCAGAAGGTGAACTTCCTGCGGGATCTCGCCGACGACTGCGATCGGCTCGGCCGCATGTACTTCCCAGGTCTCGACCGCAGCCGTTTCGGCGAGTCCGACAAGAACGCGATCGTCCAGGACATCGCCGACGATCTGGCCGCCGCCCGGCGCGCGATCCCCCACCTCCCACCTCGCGCCGGGCGGGCGACAGCGGCGGCCGCCGGACTCTTCGAGCGCCTGAACGAGCAGCTCGCAGACACTCCGGCCGACGAGATCCGCCGCCGCCGCATCTCGGTGCCGCGCCGGGTCAAGGCTCGCGTCCTGCTGCGCGCCGCGGTGGGGCGGCCCGCACGATGACGGCCCGCTCGGCGGTGGTGATCGGCGGCGGCATCTCGGGCCTCGCCACCGCCGCGCTGCTGGCCGCCGACGGGCACGAGGTCACCCTCCTCGAGGCGCGCGACGAGATCGGGGGTCGCGCGGGCACGTGGCGCAGAGACGGGTTCGCCTTCGACACCGGCCCCTCCTGGTACCTGATGCCGGAGGTGTTCGACCACTTCTTCCGGATGCTGGGCACCTCCGCCGCCGAGCAGCTCGACCTGGGGCGGCTCGACCCCGGCTACCGCGTGTACTTCGAGGGCGATGCGGAGCCCTTCGACCTGCCCGCCCGCAACGCTAGGGAGGCGATCATCGGCCTGGACCCGGCATCCGGCGACCGGCTGACGCGGTACTTCGACTCCGCCGCCGAGACCTACGACATCGCGACCCGGAGCTTCCTCTACACGAACTTCTCCTCGCTGCAGGGCCTCGCCGACCGGCGGACTCTCGCGCGGCTGCCGAGGCTGCTGCGCCTGCTGGCCCAGCCGCTGGACCGCTACATCGCCGCCCACTCCGGCTCGCGGCGCGTGCAGCAGGTGCTCGGCTACCTCTCGGTGTTCCTCGGCACCTCGCCCGCGGCGGCTCCCAGCATGTACCACCTGATGAGCCACCTCGACGTGGATCAGGGCGTGCTGTATCCGCAGGGCGGCTTCGGCGCCGTCATCGCCGCGATCGCGCGGCTGGCGGAGGAGAAGGGGGTGAGCATCCGCACCGGGCACCGCGTCACGCGCATCCTCGTCGACGGCGGACGGGCGCGGGGCAGGGCGCGCGGCGTGGAGGTCGTCGGCCCAGACGGCGCGCCACGGGAGCTGGCGGCGGATCTGGTGGTCTCCACGGCCGATCTGCACGTCACCGAGCGGATGCTGCTGGACCCGCCGCACCGCGACCGCAGCGACCGCTGGTGGAGGCGCCGTGACCCCGGACCTGGCGCGGTGCTGGCGCTGCTCGGCGTGCGCGGCGAGCTGCCCGAGCTCGCGCACCACACCCTCTTCTTCGCCGAGGACTGGGAAGAGGGCTTCGAGGCGATCTACGGCAGCGCGCAGCGAGTCCCCGATCCGGCCTCGCTGTACGTCTGCCGTCCCAGCGCCACCGACGGTGCGGTCGCGCCGCACGGTCACGAGAACCTGTTCGTGCTGGTCCCGGTGCCCGCGGACCCCCGGATCGGCGCGGGTGGCGAGTCGGGAGGGGGAGCGGCCGAGGTCGAGCGGGTGGTCGACGCGGCGGTGGCGCAGATCTCGGCCTGGGCGGGCGTGCCCGACCTCGCGGAGCGGATCGTGGTGCGGCGCAGCATCGGACCCGCCGACTTCGAGCGCGAGTACGGCTCGTGGCGGGGTGGCGCGATCGGCCCCGCGCACACCCTGCGCCAGAGCGCCTTCCTGCGCGGCAGCACGAAGGCGCGGCGTGTCGACGGCCTGCTGCTCGCGGGGGCGACGACGGTCCCCGGGGTGGGGCTGCCCATGTGCCTGATCAGCGCCGAGCTCGTGCTCAAGCGCGTCCGCGGCGACCGCTCGGCCGGCCCCTTGGCGGTGCCCGCATGAGTGTGATCTACCTGGCGTTCCTGTCACTGGCGTTCGCCTGCGTCGTCGCGGTCGACCTGCGATTCCGCCTGTTCCTCGGCCGCTCCTGGCGGCGAGCGATCCTCGTCCTCGCCGCGGGTCTCGCGTTCTTCCTCGCCTGGGATCTGACCGGCATCGCCCTGGGCGTCTTCGCCCGCGGCGACGGCCCTTTCCTCACCGGCGTCATGCTCGCTCCCGAGCTGCCGGTCGAGGAGCCGGTCTTCCTGCTCTTCCTCTGCGAGCTGACGATGGTGCTGGTCCTCGGAGCCGAGCGGATGCTGCGGCGCGCCTCCTCCCGCAGGCACCGGACGGAGGAGGGCTGATGACCTACCTCCTGCTCTCCGCCGTCTTCCTCGCGATCGCGGTGGTCGTCGCCGTGATCGCCGGTCACGGCATCCGCCGGGTGAGCCCGGCAGCGCTGGCACTCGCGGCCTTCGGCCTGCTGGTGCTCACCGCGGTCTTCGACACCGTCATGATCGCGGCGGGGCTCTTCTCCTACGCCGACGAGCTGATCCTCGGCATCCGGATCGGCCTGGCGCCGGTCGAGGACTTCGCCTACCCGCTCGCGGCGGTCATCCTGCTGCCGGCGCTCTGGGCGAGACTGCGGAGCCGTGATGATCGCTGACCTCCTCGCCGTCTCCCGCCCGCTGAGCTGGATCAACACGGCCTTCCCCTTCGCCGCCGCGTACCTGCTCGTCGCACGCGAGATCGATGCGGCCCTCGTCGTCGGGACGATCTTCTTCCTGATCCCGTACAACGTCGCCATGTACGGGGTGAACGACGTCTTCGACTACGCCTCGGACATCGCGAACCCCCGCAAGGGCGGCGTCGAGGGAGCGCTGCTCGACCCGCGCCGTCACCGCGCCGTGCTGATCGGTTCGGGCGTGCTGGGCCTTCCCTTCGTCGTCGCGCTCGTGATCCTCGGGCCCGTGGCGTCGTGGCTCGTGCTGGCGGTGAGCCTGTTCGCGGTCGTCGCGTACTCCGCGCCGCCGTTCCGGTTCAAGGAGATCCCGGTGCTCGACTCGGTCACCTCGAGCGTGCACTTCGCGAGCCCGGCGCTGTACGGCATCCTGCTCGCCGGCGGCCTGCCCGATCTCGGGTCCTGGACGGTGCTCCTCGCCTTCTTCCTCTGGGGGATGGCCAGTCACGCCTTCGGCGCCGTGCAGGACGTGGTGCCCGACCGTGAGGCGGGGATCGCCTCGATCGCCACGGTGCTGGGAGCCGCGCGCACCGTGCGGCTCGCGATCTCGCTGTGGGTCGTCGCGGGCCTGCTCATGCTGACCACCGGATCCCCGGGCGCGTGGGCCGCCGTGCTCGCGATCCCCTACGTGGCCGCGGCGGCGCCGTTCGCGCGCGTGACCGACGCGGAGTCCGGCCGCGCCAACCGGGGCTGGCGGCGCTTCCTGTGGATCAACTACCTCTGCGGCTTCCTGGTGACCATGCTCCTCATCGGGTACGCCGCCACCGCCGCCTGAACCGAAGACTGGAGACCGTCCATGACCGCATCGCCCGTCCCCTACGCCTCGCCGGCCTGTGCCGCCGGCGAGCCATACGCCACGGCCCCGCAGAGATACGACGCCGTGCTGCTCGCGGGCTTCGGCGGGCCGGAGGGTCAGGAAGATGTGATCCCGTTCCTGCGGAACGTGACGCGGGGGCGGGGGATCCCGGACGAGCGGCTGGAGGAGGTCGCGCACCACTACCGCCACTTCGGCGGAATCAGCCCGATCAACGAACAGAACCGTCAGCTGAAGGCCGCCCTCGAGGCCGAGATCGCCGCACGCGGCCTCGACCTGCCCGTGTACTGGGGCAACCGCAACTGGGAACCCTATCTCGCCGATGCCGTGCACGAGGCGGCGTACGCCGGCGACACCCGCCTGCTGGCCGTGGCGACCAGCGCCTACAGCTCGTTCTCGAGCTGCCGCCAGTACCGCGAGGACTTCGCCGGGGTGCTCGGCGAGACCGGGCTGGCCGGCGCCGTCACGATCGACAAGGTCCGCCAGTTCTTCGACCACCCCGGTTTCGTGGACTCGTTCGTGCCCAGCATCGTCGACGCGCTGGGCGGGTTCCTCGACGAGGGCGCGGACCCGTCGGCGATCCGGGTGCTGTTCACCACGCACTCGATCCCGATCGCCGATGCGCAGCGCTCGGGGCCCCGCGACCGCGACCTCGGCGAGGGCGGCGCCTACGAGGCGCAGCACCTCGCGGTCGCCGCCGCCGTGATGGACCGCGCGGTGCGCCGGGACGCCCGGCTCGACGGCATCGGCTGGGAGCTCGTCTACCAGTCCCGATCCGGCCCCGCGTCGCAGCCGTGGCTCGAGCCCGACATCTGCGACCGCATCGGGGAACTGCCCGCAGAGGGCGTCGCGGCGATCGCGATCTCGCCGATCGGCTTCGTCAGCGACCACATGGAGGTGCTCTGGGATCTCGACACCGAGGCGCTCGAGGCGGCGGAGAGCGCCGGCATCCGCGCCGTCCGCACCGCCACACCCGGCGTGGACCCGGTCTTCGTCAGGGGCATCGTCGATCTGATCCAGGAGCGCATCGCGGCCGTCGACCCGTCGGAGCGTCCGGCCGTGACGCCCCTCGGCCCGTGGTTCGACGTGTGCCGTCCCGGCTGCTGCGAGAACGTGCGCGCCGGGTTCCGCCCCGCGGCCGCCGGCGTGGCTCCGTGACGCGCACGGGTCACAGCACGATGTCGGCAGGACTCGTCAGCCGGCGCCATCCGCCTGCGCGCACCGCCTCCTCGCCGAGCACGTCGGCCTCGGGCAGCGGCCCCAGATCGAGTCCGGTGAGCGCCGCGATCCCCGCCACCGGCACCTGGAACGTGCGGAACGCGCCGAGCGGGGGAGCGGCGAGCAGCCCGTCGCGGGTGTCGACGAGCTCGGACTGATCGAGGACGAACCCGGCGGCGGCGAGACCGCCGGGTCCTCGCCATGCGGCGACCTTCCAGAAGCGCAGCGGGATCCGGATGCCGCGATAGGGCGGGTCGTCGTCGCCCAGCACGGGTGCGGTGAAAACCGAGATGCGCTGCGCGGTGGACTCGGCATAGGCGAGCACGTGGTCCTCGAGGCCGAGCCAGAGCTGCTTGGACTGGTTGAAGCCGGAGGCCTGCGGGGCCGCGTTCGGGTAGAAGAACGTCGCCTCCATGGCGGCGCGGGCGTCGGCGGCTTCTCCCCAGCCGGGATCCCGGCGCCGCACGAGATGGCCGCGATCGAGGTCGTTGCGGGCGTACACGGCGGGCCCGGTCTGGGCCTCTTCGCCGATGCGCGGGTCGAGGCGCCAGTCGCCGGCGCGCGGCAGGTCGAGCAGGCGCGAGCCGTCGATGTTGACGCCGGTCGCGATCGCGAGCCTGCGCTGCGGATCGAGCAGCACCGTGAAGCGCGGGTAGTCGAGCCTGTGCGCGTCCTGCGCGGGTCGCGGGAGCGGGAGGGGCGTCGTGAGGAACCCGGGGTCGTATCCGTCGGCCATGCGACCATCGTGCCGCAGGCCGCCGACAGACGGAACGCTACGACTCCGACGGCTTGAGCGGCAGCTGCGGCCCGTGGTTCCAGGCCAGGATCGCGGGCTGCTCCCGCGCGAAGCCGAGCACGGACACCGAGCCGGCGTCCAGCGTGATCTGCGCTCCGAACCTCGGCGCCTCCCGCAGGAAGACGGCCGTCAGGATGCGCAGGTAGTGGCCGTGCGCGATCAGCGCCACGTCGCCATCCGCCATCGCGGGCAGCACCCGCGTGAGCACGCGGGATGCGCGCGCGGCCACTTCCTCGACCGTCTCGCCTGGTGTCTCGCCGCGGATCACGCCGTGGTCGAACGCCGTCCAGTTGTAGCCGAGCTCGGCGCGGATATCGGCGGTGGTACGGCCCTCGTACCCGCCGTAGTCCCACTCGACGAGCAGCGGATCGATCTCGGCGTCGAGGCCGGCGAGCTCGGCGGTGCGCCGGGCGCGCTGCAGAGGAGAGCTCAGGATCAGCCCGAAGTCGTAGTCGCGCACGAGCTTGCCCGCGGCCCGAGCGAGCTCCTCGCCGTGCGCGGTGAGCGGGATGTCGGTGCGCCCCGTGTGGCGCCCTGTCCGCGACCACTCGGTCTCGCCGTGCCGGAGCAGCACGAGCTTGCCCTGCGGGTTGTCGGGAGCGGGGTGATCGGGCAACGGGTCTGGTGCATCCACACCGACACCGTAGCGCTCTCGTGCGGCGACCGGGCAGATCAGCCGCTCGAGTGCGAGGATGAACCGTGCCCTCTCCTCAGACGCTGGCCGACGGCGACCGCAGACGGGTCGCCGCCTGGGCTGCGGACTGCGCCGAACGCGTGCTGCCCCTCTTCGAGGCCGAGCATCCCGATGATGACCGTCCCCGAGACGCCATCGCCCGCGCCCGCGCCTACGCCCGGGGGGAGCTCGACGCAGCGGGAGAGATCCGTCGCAGGTTCATCGCGGGGCGGGCGGCTTCCGATGCCGCCGATCCTGCGGCGGTGGCCGCCGCACGCTCAGCCGCCCAGGCCGCAGGTGTCGCGCACATGGGCGCGCACGCCCTGGGTGCTGCCGCATATGCGGCGAAGGCGGCGGGACTCGGGGCGCCGGAGGATGCGGATGCCGCGACCGAGGGCGAGCTCCGGTGGCAGCTCGACCGGATGACGACGGAGGTGCGCGCCGCACTCGGTCGGCTGCCGTCCGTCGGCGAAGACCGCTCCGGCCCCCTCGGCGACGGCGGGCTGCTCGCCACCGGCGTCCTCGGCGCCGTCATCCGCCGCCTGCAGGACGAGATCGGCACGACGCCTGTCGTCCGCCCGTAACACGCAGCCGTTACGCTGTCCGGCATGGGCCACAGCATCCGCATCGTCTACTGCACCCAGTGCTCCTGGATGCTCCGCGCCGCCTGGGTCGCGCAGGAGCTGCTCACCACGTTCCAGGAGGAGCTGCGCGACGGCGGCGCCACCCTGGTGCCGGGCACCGGCGGCATCTTCGAGGTGCACGCCGACGGACAGCGGATCTGGTCGAGGGCGGATGACGGCGGGTTCCCCGACATCGTCGCGCTCAAGCGGCGGGTCCGCGACGTCGTCGCCCCGGAACGGGCGCTCGGTCACGCCGACCGCGCTGCGGCGCGGGCGGAGGGCGCCTCCTCCTGACAGGGGTGCTGCCGGTACCCGTCCAGGGGTTACGGCGACCCTCCCGCGCGCCTAGGCTCGGGGCGGAGCATCCGATCGACCGCGATGCGCCGCATCCGGCGGCGCACGAAGGAGGCGACATGCAGACCCTGACGATCGACTTCATCTGCTCGCTCGACGGCTACGGCTCGGCGGTGGGCTGGCCGGGCTGGTGGGGGCTGGAGAGCCCCGAGTACCTGGACTGGCTCGACACCCGTCCCGAGAAGGACCAGCCGCTGCTCATGGGTGCGACGACGTATCGCGTGATGTCGGCCCTCGTCGCTGAGGGAGAGCCGGGCACGGAGGTGCTGAACGGCATCCGCAAGTACGTCTTCTCGTCCACCCTCACCGCTCCGCTCGCCTGGGAGAACTCGACGCTCGTCAGCACCGACGCGGTCGAGGCCGTGCGCCGGATCAAGGAGGAGTCCGACCGACCGCTGAGCACGATCGGCAGCCGATCGCTGTGCCGCTCCCTGCTGACCGCGGGTCTGGTCGACCGGTACCGGGTCGTCGTCTTCCCGGTGATCACCGGCGCGACCGGGCGCGAGCGGATCTTCGACGGCTACCCCGACGTCGCCCTGGAGCTCGTCGAGGCGCGCACCTTCGACATGCGCACCCAGCTGCTCGAGTACGTCCCGACCGTGCTGGACGGCCCTCCCGGGAGGTGAAGGGAACGGTCTTCCATGACGGCGGCGGTTCGTGAACGAACCGTTCATGAGCCGTTGGGCGCCCCGTCATCTGCTCCGGCTACCGTGGCTGCCGCCAGCCCGCCCCGAGAACCGGAGACACGATGAAGCTCGTCCAGATCACCGACACCCACATCAGCCACCTCGGTGGCAGCCCGATCGAGAACGCCCAGCGCTTTGTCGAGTTCATCAACGAGATCGGCCCCGACGTGGTCGTGCACACCGGCGACATCACGATCCTCGACCCGGACGAGGACCGCGACCGCGTCGCGGCGAAGGAGATCCTCGCCGGCATCGCGGCTCCGCTGCTCGTGCTCCCGGGCAACCACGACGTGGGCGAGCCCGGCGACGACCCCTTCGGCGACCGTCCGGTCACGAGCGCGCGCGTGGCCGCGTTCCGCGCGCACTTCGGCGCCGGCCGCTTCGTCGAGATCGTCGACGGCTGGGCCGTCGTCGGCCTGAACAGCGAGCTCTTCGACTCGGGCCTGCCCGAGGAGGACGAGCAGTGGGCGTGGATCGAGACGCTGCCCGAGCTCGTCGGGCCGCGTCCGGTCGTGCTCTTCACGCACAAGCCGATCTGGGCCTACAAGCCCGAGCACCAGAACACGCATCTGACGGTCGGCCCCGACTCGCTGCCCCGGCTGGAGTCCGTGCTCGCCGAGCTCGACGTGCGCGCCTACGGCAGCGGCCACCTGCACCACTACGCGGTCGCCGATCGCGACGGCGCCGTCGTGGTGTCGGCGCCGTCGACGGCCTTCGTGCACCGCGGCGCGGTCTCGGCCGACGTCGTCGGCCCCGCGCTCATCCAGCTGGGCATCGTCGAGTACGAGCTGACCGCCGAGCGCGTGCTGCCGACGTTCCGGGCGCCGCTCGGCATCGTGGAGCCGGAGTTCCTCGACGTCGAGGAGGCGCGCATCGCCCTCGACGCCATGGGCGTCACCCTCTGACCGATCCCGCCACCGCACGCATCGCGGCGCCGTTCACCCCGGCGTCGCGATGCGTGCATCCGCACGTGATAGACCTCATCTCATGAACGACCGCACCGCGGAGCCGCCGATCGGCGGCACCATCGACCACATCCTCTCCGTGCTCCCCTCGCTCATACCGAGCGCGCAGAGGGTCGCGCGCATCTGCGCAGAGCGCCCGGAGGAGGTCGCAGAGATGTCCGGCGCCGATCTCGCCGCCGCCGCCGGCACCTCGGCCGCCACGGTGAGCCGCACCTGCCAGGCGCTCGGCTTCCAGGGATTCCAGCATCTGCGGATGCTGCTGGTGCGCGACCTCGGCGCGGCCGCCCGCGCGTCCCGATCCCGCGAGGCCGGCACCGCCGGCTGGCTGCAGGGCATCGCCGAGGGAGCGGGGGAGATCCTCCGCACCTCGCTCGCGTCCGTCGACGTCGCCGCGTTCGAGGCTGCGGCCGATGCGATCGTCGCCGCCCCTCGCGTGCTGCTGGCGGGAACCGGCGCATCGGGTCCTGCCGCGCAGGCGATCGCGCTCAAGCTCACGATCAACGGGCGGCCGTGCGAGGCCCCCGCGGACGGCGTCTCCCAGCAGCTCACCGCGCGCGTGCTGCGTCCGGGGGACGTGTGCATCGTGGTGAGCTCCAGCGGGGCGAACGCGGTCACCCTGGCCGCCGCCGCGGCGGCCGTAGAGGCGGGCGCGACGGTCATCGGCCTCACCAGCTTCTCCCGCTCCGCGCTCGCCGAGCACGCCGACATCCTGCTCGTCGCCGGCGCGCGGTTCCAGAGCTGGGATCAGGGCGCGGTCGGAGCGGGACTCGTGCAGTACCTGCTGCTCTCGGTGCTGCAGCTCGCCGTCGCGGACCGCATGGACGGCGACGACGCCGAGCGGGTGCGGTGGGCGGTCCGCGACGAGCTGGGCGCCCTGGTGACCGAGCCCGGCGGCGCCGACGAGGGCGACGACGGCGTGTCGTAACGTTCGCCGAGGCAGCGGATGCCGTTGACCTCTCGTTATCCCGCAATTCACTTTCACGGCTGAAACTTTCCAGGTAAGCGAATTACGCGGGAGGGTCCCGCCTCTGGAACGCTTGCGGGAGGCGAGCCATGGGCACCATCCAGCTCCGCGGGATCGGACGCAGCTTCAAGAGCACCGCCGCAGTCCGAGACATCACCCTGGACATCGACGACGGAGACTTCCTCGTCCTGCTCGGGCCGTCGGGCTGCGGCAAGACCACGCTGCTGCGCATGATCGCGGGACTGCTCGAGCCGACGACGGGTCGCATCCTCCTCGACGGGGATGACATCACCGACCTGCCCTCGAAGAAGCGCGACCTCGCGATGGTGTTCCAGAGCTACGCGCTCTACCCGCACCTCAGCGTGCGCCGCAACCTCGCCTTCCCGCTGCGCGTGCAGAAGCTGGGCAGGGAGGAGATCGAGCGCCGGGTGCAGGACGTCGCCGCCTCCCTCGAGATCGACCACCTCCTCGACCGCAAGCCGAAGGAGCTCTCCGGCGGGCAGCGCCAGCGCGTCGCCGTCGGCCGTGCCCTGGTGCGCGACCCCAAGGCCTTCCTCATGGACGAGCCGCTGTCGAACCTCGATGCGAAGCTGCGCACCCAGACCCGCCAGGAGCTCACCGCGCTGCACCGTCGCCTCGGCGCGACCTTCGTGTACGTGACGCACGACCAGGTCGAGGCGATGACGATGGCGACCAAGATCGTCGTGCTCGACGCGGGCCGCATCGAGCAGTACGGAACGCCCGAGGACGTCTACGACCGCCCCGAGTCGGTGTTCGTCGCCGGCTTCCTCGGCAGCCCCGCCATGAACCTGCTCGACGCGCAGGTCGCCGGAGAGGACGGTCGCATCGCGGTCAGCGCCGACGGTCTCGCCGGCGAGCTGTGGGCGGGGGAGGCCGACCCGATCGAGGTGGTCCTCGGCATCCGTCCCGAGCACCTCGAGATCGCGGCCGAGGACGGCCATCGCGGAGGAGTCCGCATCGCCGTCACCGTCGACATCGTCGAGAACCTCGGCGGCGAGCAGATCCTCACCTGCACCACCGGCTCCGGTCGCGTGCACATGCGCACCTCGCGCGATCTGCGCGTCGCCGCGGGCGCGGAGCTCACGCTGCGGGTCGCGGCGGAGCACGTGCACCTCTTCGACCGCTCCACCGGGCGCCGGCTCGAATGGGTCGCCGACGAGGTCGGATCCGCTCGAGACGACCGCCCCGCCGAGCCCGCCCTGGTCCCCTGACGCCCCGTCATCATCCCCGACACCACCCGAGAGAGAGAACGATGAACAACCGCATCCGACGCGCCGGCTCCGCCGCCGTCGCCGTACTCGCCGTCGCGGCCCTGGCCGGCTGCTCGGCCTCGGCCGCAGAGGCCGGCTCGACCGGCAGCATGGCCGCCCTCGCCGACGACGACCAGGTGACCATCACGTTCGAGTCGTACAACCTCGCCCAGGCCGGAGCCTGGAGCGACACCATCACCGGCCTGATCGACGAGTTCATGGCCGAGCACCCGAACATCACGGTCGACGCCCAGCCCTCGAGCTCCACGTCGACGGCCGGCAGCGTGCAGCAGCAGCTCCTCGCCGGGGGCGCCCCCGACGTCGCCCAGCTGACGTTCAACGAGCTCGACTTCGCGGCCACCACGCTCGGTGCGCAGAACCTCACCGCGCTCGTCGGGGAGGACGGCCTCGAGGAGGAGTTCGGCGGCGAGTACCCGTACCACGAGCGCGCCCGGGTGCTCGCGGACTGGGACGGCGCGACCTACGGCATCCCCTACGTGTTCTCGACTCCGGTCCTGTGGATCAACGAGTCCCTCTTCGAGCAGGCCGGCCTCGACCCCGAGACCGTCGACCTGTCGACCTGGGACGCCGTCGAGGCGGCCGGAGAGAAGATCAGCGCCGTCACCGGCGGCCCGTCCGTCAGCGTCAGCTGCACGGTCACCGGCGGCAGCTGGTGCATGCAGGGCCTGTTCCGCTCCGACGGAGCCCAGGTGCTCAGCGACGACCGCACGACGATCGAGTTCGGCTCCGACGCCGCGATCGACGCCGTGCAGACCTTCCGCGGCATGTTCGACGCCGGGGTGCTCGCCAACCAGGACACCACCTCGATGTACGAGGCGTTCGCGCAGGGCAAGACCGCGATCCACGTGAACACCTCGGCTCTGCAGAGCGCGTTCATGGGCGGCGCCGAGGCGGGCGGCTGGACGCTCGACGCGCGCACCCTCCCGGCGTTCGGCGATCAGGACGTCGTCCCGACGAACTCCGGCTCGTTCCTGGCGATCTTCTCCACCGACGCGAAGAAGCAGGCCGCGGCGTGGGAGCTCATCCAGTGGATGACCAGCGCGCACGCGTACGAGGCGATCTCCACGGGCATCGGCTACCTGCCGCTGCGCAACACGATGACCGAGGAGGGCGGCCCCCTGTACGACTGGGTCGAGGCGAACCCGCTGGTCAAGCCCAACCTGCAGCAGCTCGACGACCTCCAGCCGTGGGTCTCCTACCCCGGCGACAGCTACGCGCAGGTCGACACGGTGCTCGCCACCGCGATCGAGGAGTCGATCTTCTTCGGCAAGGACTCCGCGGCCACCATGCGGGCCGCCGCCGAGCGCGCGCAGGGACTGATCGAATGAGCGTGGCACAGGGGACCGGCATCCGCCGTCACGAGACGGCCGGGGTCTACAACCTCCGGGACACCGGCGGGTACTCCGCGGGCGAGGGCAGCTCCCGCTGGGGGCGGCTGTTCCGCTCCGACGCGCTGCACCTGCTGGACGACGACGGCCGCGCCCTGCTCGCCGACCTCGGGATCGTGCACATCGTCGACCTCCGCGGCAGCGAGGAGCTGCGCACCGCGCCGAGCAGCCTGGACGGGCTCGAGGTCACGGTGCACCACCTCCCGGTCTTCGACGAGGCCGCCCCGGCGGCCCAGCTCGACCTCAGCGTCGGCCTCGCCCCCGTCTACGACCACATGGTCGACGAGCGCGGAGCGAACCTCGCCGCCGCGATCCGCGTGATCGCCGGGGCCGCCGACGACGAGGCGGTGCTCGTGCACTGCACGGCGGGCAAGGACCGCACCGGCCTGGTGATCGCCTTCGCCCTGAGCGCCGCGGGGGTCGACCGCGACGAGGTCGTGGCCGACTACGCGCAGACCGCCGACAACCTCCGGGGGGAGTGGGCCGGACGGATGCTGGCGCAGTACCGCTCGGGCGACGCCGTGCTCGCCCCCGAGGTCGTCGAGCTCGTCACGGCCAGCCCCGCCCCCGTGCTCGCCGCGCTCCTCGACCGCATCGACCGGGAGCACGGATCGGTGCGCGACTACCTGCTCGCCCAGGGCATGACGGATGCCGAGCTGGAGCGCCTCACGGCGTTCCTGGTCGGCTGAGACACTCGAAAGGACACACGACATGAACGACTTCGACGGGCAGTTCCCGGCCCCCGACCACTTCATCCTGCACCTCTCCGACACGCACTTCGTGGGCGACGGCGAGCTGCTGCACGAGCGCATCGACTCCGACGCGAACCTCGCCGAGCTGTTCGAGGGCTTCGCCAGGTCGAATGCGCGCCCCGAGGCGATCGTCTTCACGGGCGATCTCGCCGACACCGGCCGTCCGGACGCCTATGCGCGGCTTCGTGCGATGGTGGAGCCCGCCGCGGAGCGGCTCGGCGCGCAGGTGATCTGGGTGATGGGCAACCACGACGAGCGCACCGCCTTCCGCAGGGGGCTGCTCGATCAGGACGCCGACGACGCCGAGCCGGTCGACCGGGTGTTCGACGTCAACGGCCTGCGCATCATCGCGCTCGACTCCACGATCCCCGGCCACCACCACGGCGAGATCACCGAGGAGCAGCTGGAGTGGCTGGCCGGCATCCTCGCCACTCCTGCGCCCGACGGCACGCTGATCGCCCTGCACCACCCGCCGGTGCCGAGCCCGCTCGGCCTGCTCGCGCTCGTGGAGCTGAAGAACCAGGACCGCCTGGCCGAGGTCATCCGCGGCACCGATGTGCGCGGCGTGCTCGGCGGGCACCTGCACTATTCCACCCACAGCACGTTCGCCGGCGTGCCGGTGTCGGTCGCCTCCGCCACCTGCTACACGCAGGACCTCAACGTGGTGTATCCGGCGGCGCGCGGACAGGACGGCGCCCAGTCGTACAACCTCGTGCACGTCTACGGCGACCGTGTGCTGCACTCGGTCGTCCCGATCGGCCAGTATCCGACCGTGTACGAGATGACGCCCGAGATGCTCGAGGGGTTCATGAAGATGAGCGCCGAAGAGCGCCTCGAGGCCGCGAACGCCTCGGTGCAGGGCTGACGCGTGTTCGTCGCCGTCGCCGTCCCCGAGGCGGAGGCAGCGCACACGGAGGCGGCGCCGCGCCCGCGGCGCCGCCTCCGTCCTCGCACGCTGCTGCCCTACCTGTACGTCCTGCCGGGCGTCGCCTTCCTGCTCCTGTGGACCTACAGCCCGCTGGTCCAGACCTTCGCGCTGTCCTTCTACGACTGGAACCTCCTGCCGACGAGTCCGAAGACCTTCGTCGGCCTCGACAACTACGCCGAGGTCGTTCAGCTGCCCGAGCTGCACACCGCGATCGTCAACACGGTCGTGTACATCGCGGCGTTCCTGGTCTTCTCGCTCGTGCTGCCGATCGTGATCGCCCTGGTGTCACGGCAGGCGCAGGGGAGGGCGCGCACGATCTACCAGGCGCTGATCTTCGTCCCCTTCCTGATCACGCCGGTGGCGACCAGCGCGGTCTGGCGCTGGCTGTTCGCCGAGCAGGGAGCGTTCGCGACCGTGATGGCGCAGTTCGGCGTCGACATGCCGAACGTGTTCCGCGACCCGGCGATCGCCATCTGGGCCGTCGTCGTGATCGTCGGCTGGCAGATGCTCGGCTTCGGCGTCCTCGTGGTGGCCGCCGGCTTCGCCGGGATCAGCCCGGAGTACGGTCAGGCGGCGTCGCTCGACGGCGCCGGTCTCGGCAGGATCACCCGCACCATCACGATGCCGCTGCTGTCGCCGACGATCGTCTTCCTCGCGCTCATGACGATCCTGCTCGCCGCGCAGTGGACCTATCCGATCATCGACCTGCTGACCCAGGGCGGTCCGTCGAACGCGACCACCAACATCTACTACCTGCTGTACCAGTTCGGGTTCCAGAACTTCGACGCCGGCATCTCCTCGGCGGCCGGAGTGATCTTCTTCATCGGCTTCGGTCTCATCGCGCTGCTCTTCCTCGAGCTGCAGGACCGACTGAGCTTCTACGACAACTGAGAGGGACATGATGGCTTTCGTCACCGTCGCACCCCCGGCATCCGTCTCCGGCGCGGTCAATCGCGTGCAGTCCAGGAGCGAGGACCTCGCGGTCGGCACGCGCCGCCGCGGGGGAGTCGCCCTCGGCCACGTCGTCCTGGCGGTGCTGGCCGTGTTCAGCATCTTCCCGGTGTACTGGATGTTCGCCACGGCGCTGCGCGCGCCCGAGAACGCGCTCGACCAGACCCTGCTCCCGTGGCCGCTGAGCGTCGAGAACTTCGCCTACGTGTGGGACACGATCCCGATCGCGGGCATGCTCCTGAACACCTTCGGGATGGCGCTGATCCTCGCCGTCGCGCAGCTGCTCATCGCGGTGCTCGCCGCGTACGGCTTCGCGATGTGGGACTTCGCCGGCCAGAAGGCGCTGATGTTCCTGTTCATCGGCTCGTGGCTCGTGCCGTTCCAGGTGACGATGATCCCGAACTACGTGCTCGTGTCGCAGATGGGCCTGCTCGGCACGGTCGGCGGCGTGGTCATCCCGCAGCTCGCCGGGGCGTTCGCGGTGCTGCTGATGGTGCAGCACATGCGGGCGTTCCCGCGGGAGCTCATCGAGGCGTCGCAGCTGGACGGACGCTCGAGCTGGTCCACGCTGTGGACCGTCGTGGTGCCGAACATGAAGCCCGCGCTCGCCGCGCTCGGCATCATGGCCTTCATCTCGGCGTGGAACGAGTACCTGTGGCCGTCGCTGATCATGCGTCAGGGAGACGCGCTCATCCAGGTGGGCGTGCGCAGCTTCCTCACGGCCGAGGGTGACAACTGGGGCGCGACGATGGCGGCCGCCGGTCTCGCCTGCGTCCCGGTGCTGCTGATCTACGTCTTCCTGCAGCGCTACGTGGTCGATGCGTTCGTGAGGTCGGGGCTGAAGTAGGGCGGGGCGCGCGCCGACCACCCCGGGGCGGGTGCGCCGGGCTCAGCCGAGCTGCGTGCGGAGCCAGGCGCGGGCCCGCGCCTGCAGATCCCGCGCGGGCGGGGTGTCGGGCGCCCACGCCTCGAAGCCGTGCGCGGCTCCGGGCACGATGTCGAGGACCACCGGCACGCCGGCGGCCTCGAGGGCGCTCGCGTAGGCGGCATCCTCGTCGTGGAAGAGCTCGACGCTTGACGTGTAGATCCAGGTCGGCGGCATGCCGGCGAGGTCTTCGCGGCGTGCGGGCGCCGCGTACGCGGGCAGGTCGGGGGCGCCGACCCCCGCGCCCAGGTACGAGCGCCACCCGACGAGGTTCGCGCGGTTGTTCCACACGAAGTGGTCGATCTCGTCGAGCGCGCGGTTCGCAGCGGTGCGGTCGTCGAGCATGGGGCAGAACAGCCACTGCGCCCGCACCGGCGTGCCGGAGTCGATGAGGCGCTGCACGAGCGCTGCCGCGAGTCCGCCGCCGGCGCTCTGCCCGCCCACGGCGATGCGCGCGGGGTCGACGCCGAGCTCGGCTGCGTGGTCGAGGAACCAGGAGAACGCGGCGGAGCAGTCGTCGATCGCCGCGGGGAACGGATGCCTCGGCGCGAGCCGGTAGTCGACCGAGACGACGATCGCGCCCGTGTCGCGGGCGGTCTCGGCGGCGGGCCGGTCGTCCGTCGCGGCGGCGCCGAGCACGAGTCCTCCGCCGTGGATCCACAGCAGCCCCGCACCGCTGGGCTCGGCGGGCACGTAGACCCGGACGCGCACGGCTCCGTCTCTCACGATCCGGCGCTGGACGCCGTCGACCCTCGTGCCGGGGGCGAAGCGCGACAACGTCGAGACGGCCCGCAGCAGGAACGGGTTCTCGAGGTCGATCTTCGGGGCCTTGAGGGTCGTCTCGCGCAGGGCGGGATCGATCAGGGCGATGTCCACGGCTCTCCTCCGTCGCGGTCAGCGGGCGATGTAGTCGTACTCCTGGAACGCCTCGACCTCGGGAATCCAGCGTTCGGCCACGAACGCGACGTGCGCGGGGTGCGCGTCGTACGCCGCGTACGCGGCCTCGTCGTCGAACCGCATCGAGAACTGGAAGGCGAGGTCGCTCTTCGGGCTGATCTGGGCGCTGATGCGGAAGTCCTGCACACCGGGGATCGACGCGAGCACGTCACGGGCGTCGTCGAGGAAGCGCCGCTCCTGGTCGGAGCCCGCCGGATGCACGAGGCGGAAGTTCACGGTGTGCTGGATGCTGGCCATGACACCATCCTGGCAGGGCTGCGCGCCGGTTCTCTTCCCGCAAGCCCGGCGGTGTGATTGCATGGGCGGATGACCGGAATCCGGGGGGTCGGATCGAGCGGCAGGCTGCTGTCGGTCCTGGGCGCTGCGGCTCTGCTGCTCGCGGGCTGCGCGACGGCGGGCCCGCAGGCGTCCCCGTCGACCGCACCGACGCCGACGGCCGCCTGTCCGCTGGTCGAGGGCGTGGAGCTCCCGCCCGAGTGCGCGCCGTACGACCCCGACCAGGCGATGGCGCAGAACGACCGCTATCGCGACCGGATGGAGATCACCGAGGAGGCCCGCGCGGCCGCCGAGGAGTCGATCGCCGGCATCCGTCCCGCGCTCGAGGCTCTGCGATCGTCGGGAGAGCTCTCGATCGAGGCCGTCGACACGGTGATGACGGATGCGGGGCTCTCCTCTCCGCAGCTGATCGGCGATCGGAGGGGCGTCGCCTTCGGCGTCGGCGCGCCGAAGGGCGGTTGCATCTTCGGGCAGGTCTCGGCGGATGCCCTGATCATCGAGGCCGGCGGATACATCATGGACGGCGGATGCCTGCCGGCGCAGTGACGGCGTCGGGGTGACGCGTCAGGGACGGACGCGGACCGTGCGACCCTCGAACGACACGAGGTCGCCGTCGTGCAGCTGACGGCCGCGACGCCGCTCCTCCTCGCCGTTGACGCTCACGAAGCCGTCGATGACGGCCTCCTTCGCGTCTCCGCCGCTGTCGATGAGCCCCGAGAACTTCAGGAACTGCCCGAGGCGGATCATCTCGCCGCCGATGGAGATGTCGTCGATCGGAGTGGTCATCCCTGCATGCTAGCCCCGCGTCGGCCGCCTCCGTGTCGACCGGCCGCCCCGGCTGCACGGGAACGGCGTGATGGCGCAGGGGCTGGGGCGGCGCCGGACCCTACCTCGCCCGCACCCGGTCGTAGAGGCCGTTCGCCGCGGCGGTGAACACGGCGACGTAGTCGATGCGGTCGGGCAGCGTCGACCACTGGTCTCGGATGCCCTCGTTGAGAGCGAGGAGCTCGAGGATGAGCTGCTGCGGATCGGTGCCCTCGGCGATCTCGCCGGCGGCGATGCGATCTTCGACGAGCGGGATGAACGAGTCCAGGGCGTGTTCCAGCGTGCGCTGTGCGCGCCCCTCGACGGGGTGGCCCTCGATCCGCGACGCCCCGGTGAGCATGACCCGGAACCGCAGCAGCTCCGGCTCCTGGGCGGCGAGGCGGACGGCCCCGATCACGCCGTCGAAGAGCTCGCGCACCGAGCCGATCGGCAGCGTGATGGACTGGTACACCTCCTCCCGCCGCTCGACCACGGCCATGAAGAGGTCCTGCTTCGTGGCGAAGTGGTGCAGCACGCCGGCATCCGTCACCCCCGCCGAGCGGGCGATGTCGGCGATGCGCGTGCTCTCGTACCCCTTGCGGCCGAACTCCCGGGTGGCGGCGGCGAGGATTCGGGTACGACGCGCGTCTCCGCGTGCCACGCGCTTGTCGCCGTCGGGAGAGGTCTCGGAGCTGCTCACCCTAGAACCCTACGAGATGCGGGGCGACCACCCGAGTCCCGCGCCGAAGCGCCACAGCGGATCGGCGGTGTCGAAGGGGACGTCCTCCCGCGATGCCTCGACGGCGGCCATAGAGCGGGGCAGGTCGAAGGGCAGCCGCCCCGTGGTCGCGGCGCGCCCGGTGAGCGCGTCGAGCAGGATGCCGTCATCGACCCCGAAGGTGCCGGTGAGCGTCACGCCCAGATCGGCGAGCGGCGTGAGAACCGCCGGCCGGTCGAGGAACACGTCGATCGCCGTGGGGACCCGTGCGGCGATCGCGGAGATGCGGGCGATCTCCGCGGCGGGGAACTCGAGGCTGCCGCTGTGGAAGCCCTGCTCCAGCATCCCCTCGCGCTCCTCGTACGGAGCTGCCAGGCGCAGGATCGCGACGTCGGCGAGGGCGACGTCGTCCACGACCGTCGCGCGGCCATCGAGCGCGCCGGCGGCCATCCCCTCGACGTAGACGCGCGTCTCGGGGCGGACCGCGAGCGGGGAGCCCTGCAGCGCGACGACGGACCCCCGCTGCACGCGCTCGCCGATGGCGAGGCTCTCTGCGACGGCGATCCGCTGCGGGACCTCCCCGGGTGCCGCCGCGCGTGCGGCGGGGTCGTCGAACAGGCCGAGCCGCTCCTTCTCGCGCAGCACGCGGCGCACCGACTCGTCGATGCGCCGCTCCGTGACGAGTCCGCGGTCGAGGGCCTCGAGCACGGGGGCGGGGTCGTCCTCGCCCCCGAACTGGTCGACGCCGGCGTCGAGCAGGCGGGCGACGCGTTCGGCGGGGTCGGCGTGCAGCATCCCCCAGGCGCGCACCGGCAGCTCCACGCCGAGGCGCGGCAGACGCATGCCGTGCACGATGTTGAAGTCGGTGACGACGACGCCGTCGAAGCCCAGCCGCTCGCGCAGCACCCCGGTGATCAGGCGGCGCTCGAAGGCGAAGCCGACTTCGTCGTACTCGAGGCCGAGCGGGGCCGCGTAGCCGGGCATGACGCGCACCACGCCGGCGTCGATCGCCGCGGCGAAGGGGAGCAGGTGGTCCTCGAAGCGTCCTCCGGGATAGACCGTGTGGGCGCCGCGCTCGAAATGCGCGTCCTCCCCGCCGCGCTGCGGGCCGCCGCCGGGGAAGTGCTTGACGGTCGCGGCGACGCCCGATTCAGCGAGACCGCGCACGTACTCGGCGACGAGCTCGGCCGCCAGAGCGGGGTCCTCGCCGAAGGTGCCGGAGACGCGGGCCCAGCGCGGCTCAGTGGCGAGATCGGCCATCGGATGCAGAGCGATGTGGATGCCGGCGGCCCGCAGCTCCTCTCCGATCATGCGGGCGGACTCCCGCACCAGCGCCGGATCGTGCGTGGCGGCGAGGGCGATCGGCTCGGGGAGCGCGGTGAAGCCGCTCCCGCTCATCGCGACCTCGCGGTTGCGGCTGCGCCCGTGCACGGGGTCGGAGGCGACGGACACGGGGATGCCGAGACGCGTCGACGCGGCGAGCTCTCGGATGCTCTGCCCCCAGCGGGCGAGCTCGGAGACGGGCGCGGGGTTCATCAGGGTCACGTGGGTGACGTGCCGCTCGCGGACGAGCTCTGTGGTGGGGGAGAAGCCGAACGGCGACTCCCCGTCGGTCCCCTCCCAGAGGGCGCCGTCGGCGCCGGTCACGATGCGGGCGACGAGGAGGCTGCCGATCTTCTCCTCGAGCGTCATGCGCTCCAGCAGCGCGTCGACCCTCGTGTCGGCGGGGGCGGTCGGGGCCTCGGTCATGGCGTTGTCCTTCGTCGGATCGGCTGCGGTGGATGGCATCCGCTCCAGTAGACCATAAAACCTAGTCGCGACTAAGTGAATTTTCCGAGAAGTCTTGCGGGGCGTCGATCCCCGCGATATTGTCAGCTGAATTAACTTAGTCGTCACTAAGTCTTTACCCCTGGGAAGGGAACGGCTGGTCCAATGAGGGACCACACGGACCGAGGAAGGACCCATGCACACCACTCTCCCCACCCCGCAGACGCGCGTCCCGATGTCGCGCATCTACCTGTTCGCGCTCATCGAGCTCGCTGCGCTCGGCGCGCTCGTCACCCCGCTCGTCGTCACCCTGTCGCTGAAGGTGCTCCAGCTCGTGCCGGAGACCGAGAAGGAGGGCGCGCTGGGGCTCGTCACGGCGCTCGGCGCGCTCGCCGCCCTCGTCGCCAACCCGATCTTCGGCCACCTGTCCGATCGCACCCGCAGCCGCTTCGGCCGCCGCCGCCCGTGGCTCATCGGCGGCGTGGTCGGAGGCATCCTCGCAGCCGTGCTCATCGCTGTCGCCCCCAACATCCCGGTTCTCGTCGTCGCGTGGGTGCTCTCGCAGGCGGCCTACAACGCGACCCTCGCCTCTCTGTCCGCGCTGCTGGCGGACCAGGTCCCCGAGGAGCAGAGGGCGAAGGCATCCGGCATCTTCGGGGCCATCGGCTTCCTCGGCATGGTGCCCGCCATGCTCGTCGCCGCCCTGTTCGCGTCGAACCTCACCGTGGTCGTGCTGGCCATGCCGATCGTCGCCGTGATCATCGTCGCGATCGTGTGCGTCTTCATCCCCGATCCCCGGGTCGAGCGCGCGGACGCGTCGCGCGGATCGATCCTCCAGGTGTTCCGCGCCTTCCTCTTCAACCCGTTCAGGGCGCCGATGTTCTCCCTGGTGTGGATCCAGCGCGCCATCATGCAGCTCGGGTACACGGTGGTCTCGACCTTCGGCCTCTTCTACCTGATGGTGCGACTGGGCATGGATCAGGTGTCCGCGGCGTCGCTGACCTCCACGGCCACGCTCGCCGGCGCGGGGCTGAACTTCGTCGCCGCCTTCGCCTGCGGCTACCTCGCCTCGCGCCGGGGCGACTACGGCCCCTTCGTCATCGGCTCCGCCCTGATCATGGCGCTGTCGCTGCTGCTGAAGGCGTTCACGCAGGACGTGTCGGTGTTCTGGGTCAGCACGCTGCTGGCGGGCTTCGCGCTCGGCGCCTACTACGCGGTCGACCTCGCCCTCGCGATGCGCACGCTGCCGGCGGGCGAGGAGGGCAAGTACCTCGGCATCTTCAACATGGCCAAGACCCTGCCCCAGTCCATCGCTCCCGCCGTGGCGCCGTTCGTCGTGCTCATCGGCGGCAGCGACCCGATCGTGGGCGGCGACAAGAACTACACGGCCCTGTACATCGTCGCGGCCGCGGCCGTGCTCGCCTCGTTGCTCACGCTGCCCGGCCTGCGCCGTGTGCTGCGCCGCGACGCCTACGAGGCGAGCCGTTCTGCGGCCGCCGCACCAGAGAAAGAGGAGGTCGCATGAGCGCCATCATCGCCGGAACCTACAACTCCCGGGACACCGGAGGCACGCCGCTCGCCGCGGGGGGCGTCACCCGCACGGGCGTGCTGTACCGGTCGGACGCCCTCGCCGGGGCCACCGACGACGGCATCCGCACCCTCTCGGCGAGTCCGATCGGCACGATCGTCGACTTCCGCAGCGACTTCGAGCGGATCGACGCCCCCAACCGTCTCGGCGGCGAGCGTGCTTTCGTGTCGGTCGAGCTGCCGCTGCTGCAGGGATCGATGACCGGCATGCCGTCGGCCTCCGACCTCGGCGACGAGGCCGCGCGGGAGATGCTCTCCCGCATCCCCTCGCTCGCCGACCTGTACATCGGCATGCTCGCCTCGGCCGCGGAGGCGTTCGTCGAGGTCGCACGGCTGGTCGCGCGACCGGCCGACGAGGTCTACGGGGGCGTTCTCGTGCATTGCACCGCGGGCAAGGACCGCACAGGCGTGGCCACGGCCCTCCTGCTCGACGCGGCCGGCGCCGATCGGGCGGCGGTCGTCGCCGACTACGCCCTGAGCGGATCGAACCTCGCCGGCGAGTGGGCGGAGCGGATGCTGGAGCGTGCGAAGGGCTGGGGGATGCCCCTCGTCCCTGCGATCACCGACCTCGTCACCGCTACGCCCCCGCAGGCCATCGAGGCGGCGTTCGCCTGGATCGACGAGCGCGGCGGGTCCGCCGAGTACCTCCGCGGCGGCGGTCTGTCCGACGGCGACCTCGAGGCCCTGCGCGAGCGCGTCGCGGGCTGATGAGCCTCCTCCAGACGGGCGCCCTGCTCCTCTCCGCCGTGCTCGCGGCCGGGCTGGGCGCCCTCATCGGGCTCGAACGGCAGTGGCGCATGCGCACGGCGGGCATGCGCACGAACGCCCTGGTCTCGCTCGGGGCCGCCCTGTTCGTGATCCTCGGCGCCCAGGCGCTGCCCGGGGAGACCGCCGATCCCACCCGGGTGGCGGCGCAGGTCGTCTCGGGCATCGGCTTCCTCGGCGCCGGGGTCATCCTGCGCGAGGGGCTGAACATCCGCGGCCTCACGACGGCGGCGACGCTCTGGTGCGCCGCGGCGGTCGGATCGCTCGCGGGTGCGGGGATGCCGCTGCTCGCGGCGGGCGGCGCGCTGCTCGTCGCGGCCACCAACGTGCTGCTGAGGCCGCTGAGCACCGCCCTCAACCGTCGCCTCCGTGACAGCGCGCAGGGAGAGTCCGCCGAGGACGGTGCGGATGTCGCCAGCGCTCAGGACTTCGTGCTCGAGGCGACGACGAACGAGAAGAGCGAGCAGCGAGTGCGCGCGCTCCTGCTGCAGGCGGCCACGCATCCGCAGCTCACCCTCCGCTCGGTGCGCGTGCGGCCGGGCAAGCACGCGGAGGTCCAGGTTCGGGCGGAGGTCACCGTCGACGATCTCGAGCACATCGCGGTGATCGAAAGGGCGATCTCGCGTGTCGGCACCGATCCCAAGGTGATCGGCAGCCGTTGGTGGGCGGTGGAGGAGAGCGACTGAGCCCCGGGCGGGATCACCACCGGGCGCCGGCCCTCACCCCGCCCTCAGGGCGTCGACCAGGCGGGACAGACGGTCCGCGACGTAGGCGTCGAGGCTGCGGGACGGATGCTCGTCGCGGGCCCAGTCGTCGGTCGCCCTGGCGGCCGCCGCCATGAGCGCGTGGGTCAGATCGCCGACGTCGGCCGGATCGGCGTCGGGATGCCGGCGCGTCCCGTGCTCGGTCAGCACCGCGGCGAGCTCGGTCGTCCGCAGGGCCGTGTAGGCGCGCAGCTCCGGCGACTCCATGACGATGCGGCGGCGGGTCGCGAAGGCATCGTGCTCGTCGACGCCGTAGTGGGCGGTGACGAGGATGCCGCCGATGAGCACGTCGACGAGAGGGCCCTCGGGCGCCGAGGCGAGGAAGCTCCTCAGGGCCTCCGCATGCTCGTCGAACTCGTCCCACATCAGCTCCCGCTTCGAGGAGAAGTACGCGAACAGCGTCGTCCGCCCGATGCCGACCGCGTCGGCGATGCGTGAGAGAGACACCTGATCGAAGCCGTGCTCGGCGAACAGCGCCCGGGCCGTCGAGCGGATCTCCTCGGCCGAGGTCTCCCGGGGGCGACCGCGGCCGCGAGTCGTCGACGTCATGGGTACATTGTCGCGCACTATTTTCCGAACAGGGTACTGTTATTGATGCCCGAGGACGCGCGACACGAGAGGAGCGCCATGAGATCCGTACGAGTCACCGCACCCGACACCGTCGAGTGGGCGGAGGTCGACATGCCCGAGCCCGGCCCGCGGGACGTGCTCCTGAAGATCAGGGCCTGCGGCATCTGCGGCTCGGACGCGCTCTACTCGCACATGGGCGGCATCCCTCCGCGGCAGGGGGACACGCCGCTGGGCCACGAGCCGGCGGCCGAGGTCGTCGAGGTCGGCGCGGACGTCACGGGGGTCGCCGTCGGCGACCACGTCGTGATCGACACGATGGCGTTCGCCGACGGGCTCCTCGGCTCCGGCGGCGCGCAGGGGGCGCTCACCGAGTACGTCCTGGTGAAGGACCACCAGCCGGGGCGGCAGCTCAAGGTGATACCGGAGGACGTCCCCTGGCACGTCGCGGCGCTGAACGAGCCCATGGCGGTCGCCCTGCACGCCGTGAACCGCACGCGTCCCGCGGCCGGCGACCGGGTGGTCGTGTTCGGGGCGGGCCCCATCGGCCTCGGCGCGGTGCTCGCCTACCGACGGCGGGGCGTCGAGAGCATCGTCGTCGTCGACATCATCCCCTCGCGTCTCGACAAGGCCCTGCGCGTGGGCGCCGACGCCGTCATCAACTCGGCCGAAGAAGACGTCCCCTCCCGGCTGGTCGAGCTGCACGGCGACGGGGCCACGGCGTGGGTCCGCGGCATCCGTCCGGCAACGGACATCTACCTCGATGCCGCGGGCGCGCCCTCGGTGCCCCCGCTGGTCGCCGGAATGGCGAAGCACGGCGCGACCCTCGGGGTGGTCGCGGTGCACAAGAAGCCCGTCGAGCTCGACTTCGGCGGCATCCTGGCCACCGAGCTCGACCTCGTCTGGGCGATGGGCTACCCGACGGAGATCTTCGAGGTCACCGACGACATCGTCGAGAACTGGGAGAAGTACGCCGTCATCGTCAGCGACGTGCTGCCCTTCGACCGGGCTCTCGAGGCCCTCGAGCTCGCGAAGACGCCGGGCGCCGCCGACAAGGTGGTCGTCACCTTCGACTAGCGTCAGCCGGCGTCGTCCTGCGGGTGCGGCCAGGGATCGGGCACGATCGTGTCGATCCGCGGTTTCGCGCCCTTCTGCGCCCGCGCCCACACCACGAACCCGATCGCGGTGAACACCCCGTAGAAGACGTACATGAAGCCGGTGGCGTAGAAGCCCGCGCTGAACAGCAGCGGCACGCCGACCACGTCGACGGCGATCCAGACGAGCCAGAACTCGGTCCAGCCCTTCGCCATGCCGTACGTGGCCATGAGCGAGCCGACGAAGGTCCAGGCGTCGGCCCACACCGGCTCCCAGGAGCCGAGGGCGCGGAACAGCGGGGTCAGCGCCACGGTGCCGACGACCATGACGAGCACGATCCCGATGCGCGCGCTCCACGGCGCCCAGCTCGGCGTCACCTGCCCGCCGTCGTCCGTGCGGCGTCGCCACCGCATCCAGCCGTAGACGGCGACGGTGATGAACATCACCTGACGGCCGGCCTGGCCGAGAAGATTCGGCAGGTCGTGGTCCGGATTCAGGATGGAGCCGAGGAACACGGTCAGCAGCAGCGCGTTCCCGATGATGCCCGCCGGCCAGGCCCACACCTTGCGGCGCATGCCGCCGAGGGCGCTGGCGAGCCCGAAGAGGTTGCCGATGACCTCGCGCACCAGCAGGGTCTGCCCGCCCGGCAGCACGAACTGCGAGTCGAACAGCTCGACGAGCCAGGCGAGGAGGCTCATTCCGGCGACGGCCGGTCGTCGAGCGTCAGCTGCAGGAAGGTGAGATCGAGCCAGCGGCCGAACTTGGTCCCGACGTGCGGCATCCGCCCGGTCTCCTGGAAGCCGAGCCTCTCGTGCAGGGCGATGGACCCGGCGTTCTCGCTCTCGATCGCCGCCACCATGACGTGCTTTCCCAGCGCGCGGGCCCGCTCGATCAGCTCGATCATGAGGGCCTTGCCGATGCCGCGCCCGCGCTGGTCACCGCGCACGTACACCGAGTGCTCGACCGTGTAGCGGTAGCCGTCGAACGCCCGCCAATCGCCGAACGACGCGTAGCCGAGGACGCCGTCGTCGTCGGCCGCCACGATCACCGGATACCCGGCGCGCAGCCGCTCGGCGAGCCACACCGCGCGGTCGTCGACATCGACGATCCTCTCGTTCCAGATGGCGGTGGTGTTCGCCACGGCGTCGTTGTAGATCTCGGCGATCGTCTCGAGGTCGGCGATCTCGGCGTCTCTGATGTGCACGTCGGTCTCCTCTGGGCGTGGGGCGCGCATGCCGACGGTAGCAGGGGCGGCCGGGATCGCGGCATTCCGTGACGTCGTGCGGTTCTGGACAGCCCGTGCCGGATGCGACTCGTGGGCGACCGGCGACGGTGTCCGGGTGCCGAGGAAAGCGCCGTCAGGGCAGAATCGACACAGCCGCCCCGATCGAAGGAGACCCGTGTCACAGACGCGATGGGCCGTGCTCGGTCCCGGAGTCATCAGCACCGAGTTCGTCACCGGACTGCGCAGCTCAGCCCTCGGCGTGCTGCACGCGGTCGGCAGCTCGTCCGCCGAGCGGGCGGCGGCGTTCGCCGGGCAGCACGGCGCCGCGGCATCCGGCTCCTATGGCGAGATCATCGCCCGCGACGACGTCGACGCGGTCTACATCGGCACGGTGCACACCACGCACGCCGACCTCGCCATCGCCGCCCTCGACGCGGGGAAGGCCGTGCTGTGCGAGAAGCCCGTCACGCCGACCGCCGCCGAGACGGCGCGGGTGCTCGAGGCGGCCGCGCGCTCGGGCCGGCCGTTCGTCGAGGCGCACAAGCAGCGCTTCGGCCCCTTCGCCGATCTGCTGCGCGAGCTCCTCGCGAATCGGGAGCTCGGCGACGTGCGCGAGATCGCCGCCTCCTGGGGCGGGAACAATCCGGCCCGCACCGGCCGCACGTTCGACCCGGCTCTCGCCGGCGGGGCGATCCTCGACGTCGGATGCTATCCCGCCTCGCTCGCGGTCGAGGCGGCGCGCGTGAGCGGGCGCGGCGATCAGCCCGTCGAGTTCCACGACGTCGAGGCCGAGTGGGTGAACGGCGTGGACGCCGACACGACCGCCCGCCTCACGATCGGCGACCTCGCCGTCGAGCTGCGCACCGCGATCATCCGAGAGATGCCCCGCTCGGCTGTGATCCGGTGCGAGCGCGGCGACATCGTGCTGGCCGACCCCTGGGGGAGTCGCACCGCGAGTCCCCGCTCGCTCGTCCTGCGCGCGGGCGGCGAGGAGAGGACGCTGACCGTGCCCACCGTGCAGCCGATGGGAGCCGAGGCGGATGCCGTGTCCCGCGCGCTCGCCGAGGGGCGCACCGAGGCGCCGGAGATGCCCTGGAGCGACACCGCGGCGATCGCGCAGCTGTGCACGGACTGGATCGAGGCCGCCCGGGGGTGACCCGGGCGCGGGATCCCCGCGCCCTCTCCGAGCGCTGCCGTGAGCCGGCCCGTCAGTGCGCGACGGTCTCCGGCGTCTCCTCGCCCTCGTGGAACGCGACGCGCTTGCCCAGCATCCGTCCGATGCCGAGCACGACGCCCACGATCACCAGGCCGACGACGAGCCCCGCGATCGCGGAGAACAGGGTGTCGCCGATCCAGACGATCACGGCGCCTGCCGGCTCGAGCACGTGCTCGATGCCGTGCAGGATGTCGGCGCCGAAGTGCACGCCGACCTCGCCCAGGTTGACGAGCACGAGGTGGCCGCCGACCCACAGCATGGCGACGGTGCCGAGGATGCTGATGAACCGGAACACCGCGGGCATCGAGCGCACGATGCGGGTGCCGGTGTGGCGCACGCGCTGCTCGGAGCTCTTGGCCATCTTCAGGCCGATGTCGTCGATCTTCACCAGCAGCGCCACCGCGCCGTAGACGACGCCGGTCATGATCACGGCGATGACCGCGAGGATGCCGAGCGTCATCCAGATGCCGAGGCCCTGGTCGAGGCTCGCCAGCGAGATGAGCATGATCTCGGTGGAGAGGATGAGGTCGGTCCGCACGGCTCCGAGCACGAGCCGCTTCTCGTCGCGGGCGCCCTCGTCCTCATGACCGTGCTGGATGCCGAACCACTCGAGCACCTTCTCGGCGCCCTCGAAGCACAGATAGGTGCCGCCGAGGATCAGCAGGTAGGGCAGCACCCACGGCGCGAACGCGGTCAGCAGCAGCGCCACCGGGATGATGATCACGAACTTGTTCGCGAGCGAGCCGAGCGCGATCTTGCCCACGACGGGAAGCTCTCGCGCGGGCGTGATGCCCTGCACGTACTGCGGCGTCACCGCCGCGTCGTCGATCACGACGCCCGCGGCCTTCGCCGAGGCCTTCACGGCCGCGCTGAGGATGTCGTCGACGACGGCGAGCAGTCCCACGGACATATGGCGGTCTCCCTGTTTCGAGTGTCGGGGAGCAACTCTATCCAACGCCTGTGACGGGCTCAGCCGTCGCTGTCGAGGAAGACGCCGAGACGATCTCCGTCGAGCACGAACTGCAGGGCCCGGGCCCCGGGGAACCGCGCGAGGAGCTCCTCGGGCAGGTCGTCCCGGAGGGCGAGCGTGACCGTGGCGGGGAAGCTTCCCGCGGAGCATCCCGTGTAGCCCCAGCCGCCCCGGCTCCCGTCGGCCGCCTCGTCGTCCATGATGTAGAGCCAGAGACAGTCGCCGCTCAGGCTGTCGTCGGGCCCGCCGTTCGGCGCCCGGAACATCGTGAGCCCGTGATACTCCCACACCGGGGAGTCCTCTGCGGCGCCGAAGTCGCCGGGGGAGAAATCCGACGCCAGGCTCGGCTCGATGGTGTCGATCTGAGGAGCACCCGATGGCGCGGTGATCGGCGGGATGGAGGCGACCGACCAGGTGACCGCGGACGCGATGGCGGCCGCGGCGAGAACGGAACCGGCCCACAGCGCGATGAGACGCCGACGGATGCGCGGGGAGCCGGCCGGAGGCTCGGCATCCTGATCCATGGCCGCCGGGTCGTTCTCGTCCTCGTCCCCACGCAGGGAGGGGCCCGACCCGTCACGGAGATCGGACGCATCCTGCAGCGACGCACGGTCGTCATCGTGGACCGCGGACACGTGCGCGGTCTCCTCCCCGAGGCGGAGATCCTCGAGCTCCCGCAGCCTCCGGACGGCGTCGGGGTCGTCCGCGATGTCGGCATCCGGTCCGTAGGCCCGCTCGCGGAGCGCGCGGAGTTCGTCGTCGATCGCTGCATCCATCTCCGGCATCGTCTCATGCGCGGCCTGCGGAACCGGCGCGGCGAAACTCACAGCCCGCTCCCAGCCCCGCGGGACCAAAACGACGACGGCATCCGTTCTTCCCTGTGACGCCGCAGCCAGCCGCGTCAGACGAGGAGAATCATGTCGCACGACTACCGCAAGACCCCCGAGGGTGTCAGCGCCCTCACCCACGCGCAGTACGAGGTCACCCAGCAGGACGGCACCGAGCCCCCGTTCCGCAACGCCTACTGGAACACCCACGACGACGGCATCTACGTCGACGTCGTCTCGGGCCAGCCCCTGTTCTCGTCGACCGACAAGTTCGACAGCGGCACCGGGTGGCCGAGCTTCACCAGGCCCATCGATGCGGATGCCGTCACCACCCGCACCGACCGGACCCTGTTCATGACGCGCACCGAGGCCCGCTCCTCGGGCGCCGACAGCCACCTCGGGCACGTCTTCGACGACGGGCCCGCCGCGGAAGGCGGCCTGCGCTACTGCATGAACTCCGCGGCCCTCCGTTTCATCCCCGCCGACAGGCTCGAGGAAGAGGGATACGGTCGATACAGCGGCCTGTTCACCGACACCGACACCACCACCGAGGAGCAGTCATGACCGACACCGGCACCATCACCCGCAGCCCCGGCACCGAGACCGCCGTGCTCGCCGGCGGCTGCTTCTGGGGCATGGAGGACCTGATCCGGCGCCAGCCCGGCGTGCTCGACACCCGGGTCGGCTACACGGGTGGCTCGAACGACCACGCCACGTACCGCAACCACCCCGGTCACGCCGAGGCCGTCGAGATCGTCTTCGACCCGACGAAGACGACGTACCGCGACATCCTGGCCTTCTTCTTCCAGATCCATGACCCGTCGACCCTGAACCGTCAGGGAAACGACATCGGGACCAGCTACCGGTCGGCGATCTTCCCGCTCACCCCCGAGCAGGAGGCCGTCGCACGGGACACGATCGCCGACGTCGACGCCTCCGGGCTGTGGCCGGGCAAGGCCGTCACCACGATCGAGCCCGAGGGGCCGTTCTGGGAGGCCGAGCCCGAGCACCAGGACTACCTGATCCGCTACCCGAACGGCTACACCTGCCACTTCCCGCGTGCGGGATGGGTGCTGCCGAAGCGCGACGCCTGACGCCGCGTCCCGGAGTGCGGCGCGCCGCGTCGCACTCTCGGGGGCCGACACGCCAGATGTCGGACGTTTTCACGCGATGCGTCCGACATCTGGCGTGTCGGCCCCCGAAGCGGCGGCCCCCGAAGCGGCGGACCGGCGCGCCGCCCGGCTACTCCGCGAGGAAGGCCAGCGCCGCCTCCTTGAAGGCGCGCGAGCCCGGGGCGTTGAAGTGGTTGCGGTCGGGGATCTCGAAGAACGTGCCGTTCGGCGCCGCGGACGCCAAGGCCCTCGATCCCTCGATGATCGCGTCCTTCGACCCGGTCGCGAACAGGATGGGGCGGGTGGGGGCGTCCGCAGGGTCCGGGTCGATCGTCTGCGAGGCGCGCATGCCCTCGGCCAGCGCGAGGAGGGCGCGCAGATCGTTGCCGGGCACCCGCTCGGTGAGGGCGATGTAGTTCTGCGTGGTGCGGTCGGCGACCGGGGTGCCGTCTGCGATGTAGGCGCGCACCTGGTCGAGATCCAGGCGGGCCAGCGGGATGCCGTCGGGCACCCCGCCGAGCACGGCCCGTCCGATGCGGTGCGGCAGCTCGCGCACGACCTCCCAGCCGACCCGGGCGCCGAGGGAGTATCCCAGGTAGAGGGCGTCGTCGACGAGGTAGGTGTCGAGCACCGACTCCACGTCGTCCACGAGGGTGCGGATGCCGTAGGCGCCGGGCTCGTGGGGCTTCTCGCTGAGTCCGTGGCCGCGCTGGTCGAGGGCGAGCACGCGGTATCCGGCCCGGATCAGCTCGCGCACCCAGCCGGTGAGCACCCAGTTGTCGCGCGCGTTCGAGGCGAAGCCGTGCACGGCGATGACGACCGGGGCGTCGAGCTCACCCCAGGTGTAGGTCGCGAGGCTCGTGCCGTCTGCGGCGTACACCTGCTGAGGTGCGGGCATGGAGGTGAGATCTGCGAGGGGAACGGCCACCTCTCCATCATGCTCCTGCATCCGTCGCCCGGCGCCGACCGCGTCGCGCCGGCCGTCGAGGAAGGCTCAGCGCACGACGAGGAAGCCGAGCACGGCGCTCGCCACGGCCAGCAGCGCGAGCACGAGAGCCGGAGCGAAGGCCTCCTTGCGGCGCAGATGAACGACCACGGCCCCGATCATGATGATCGCCAGGCCGGTGCCGGCCAGCGGGGTGAGGATCGGCGCGATGCCGGTCAGCAGCGGCAGGATCAGCCCGATCGCGCCGACGACCTCGAGGGCGGCGATGGCCTTGACGCTGCCCGCCGAGAAGTCCTCGGTCCAGGCCATGCCCCTCTCGGCGAGGGTCTCCTTCGGGGTGACGAGCTTCATGCCGCCGCCGCCGAGCATGGCGAGGGCGAGCAGGGCGTTGACGATCCAGAGTGCGATCAGCATCCTAGGTTCCGTTCTGTGTCTTTGTTACGATCAGTAACCAAGAATGGAGCATGCGGATGACGCGTACAAAAGGCACATCGATGTCACTGACGCACAGCGATGGCTGTGAGACGGCCGGCTTCCCGGGATACGAGAGCTCCTGCTCGGTCGACGAGGGCGCCGGGCGGGCGATCCGCGAGGTGCTCGACCGTGTCGGCGACAAGTGGTCGCTGCTGGTCATCGCGACGCTGCGCGACGACCGGCTCCGGTTCAGCGAGCTGCTCAGGCACATCCCCGGGATCTCGCAGCGGATGCTGACGCTCACCCTCCGCCAGCTCGAGCGCGACGGGCTGGTCAGCCGCACGGTGCACGCCGAGGTGCCGCCGCGCGTGGAGTACGAGCTCACCGTGCTGGGCGGCACGCTCATCCCGATCGCGCGGACGATCGGCGACTGGGCGCTGGAGAACCACCATGCGATCGAGGAGTCCCGCGCGCGCTACGACGCCCGCTCCTGACCGCCGGCATCCGTCCCTCGTATTCGGGGCGCGGGCGGCGCCGGACCGCGACGGATCGGGGGCCGACACGCCAGATGTCGGACGGAACCGCGAAACGGTCCCCCGATCTGGCGTGTCGGCCCCCGGAGCGGACGGACGGACGGACCTCAGACCGCCGCGAACTCCCGGTCCAGATCCTCTGCCGGCACCGTCTGGCGCAGCGTCTCGCCGAGCTCGGCGTCGACGTTCGTCCAGTACTGGAAGAAGCGCTCGCGGATCGCGTCGATCGTGATCGAGCGGCCCTGGCCGGTGAGGGTGTCGATGAAGCGGGAGCGCTGGGCGTCGTCGAACACCTCGCGGTACAGCGTCCTGGCCTGGCCGAAGTCGTCGTCCTCCGAGTGCAGCGTGGCCGCCGAGCGCATCAGGTCGCCGTCGGACTCCCAGCTCGCCTCGACGCCGGCCGCGGGGTCCGCCGAGGGACCGCCGGCCGCGCCGAAGGAGTTCGGGGTGTAGACGCGGTGCTCGGCGGGGTTGAACCGGTACTGCATCTGGCCCTCGTGCATGTAGTTGCGCACCTCGGCCGCGTGCGGCTGGTTCACCGGCAGCTGGTTGTAGTTCGCGCCGATGCGGTAGCGCTGCGCGTCGGCGTACGCGAAGGTGCGGGCCATCAGCATCCTGTCGGGCGAGATGCCGGTGCCGGGCACCTGGTTGCCGGGCGAGAACGCCGCCTGCTCGATCTCGGCGAAGAAGTTCTGCGGGTTGCGGTTCAGCGTGAACGTGCCGACCTTGATGCGCGGGTAGTCCTTCTTCGACCAGGTCTTGGTGAGGTCGAACGGGTTGAAGCGGTACTCCTTCGCCTCCTCGTACGGCATGATCTGCACGTACACGTCCCACGACGGGAAGTCCCCGCCGGCGATCGCGTCGAAGAGGTCGCGACGGTAGTGGTCGGCATCCGATCCTGCGAGCTTCTCGGCCTCGGCGGCGTCCATCCGCTCCACGCCCTGCCTCGACAGGAAGTGGTACTGCACCCAGAACCGCTCGCCCGCGGCGTTCACCCACTGGTAGGTGTGCGAACCGTAGCCGTTCATGTGGCGCCAGCTGCGCGGCAGCCCGCGGTCGCCCATGACGTAGGCGACCTGGTGGGCGGTCTCGGGCGAGAGGGTCCAGAAGTCCCACTGCATGTCGGCGTCGCGCAGACCCGAGTCGCCCAGGCGCTTCTGCGAGTGGATGAAGTCGGGGAACTTCATGGCGTCGCGCAGGAAGAAGGTCGGGGTGTTGTTGCCGACGATGTCGAGGTTGCCCTCGGTCGTGTAGAAGCGCAGCGCGAAGCCGCGCACGTCGCGCCAGGTGTCGGGGGATCCCTGCTCGCCGGCGACCGACGAGAAGCGCAGCAGCGTCTCGCTCACCGCTCCCGGCTGGAACACCGCGGCGCGGGTGTAGGCGGAGACGTCCTCGGTCACGGTGAACTCTCCGAACGCGCCGCCGCCCTTGGCGTGCGGGTTGCGCTCGGGCACCCGCTCGCGGTTGAACGAGGCGAGCTTCTCGACGAGGTAGCGGTCGTGGAGCACCGTGGGGCCGTCGGCCCCGACGGTGAGGGAGTGCGCGTCGCTCGCGACGGGCGTGCCGGTCTGGGTCGTGGTGGGCTCGGTCATTTCTTCTCCTTCTGCGCGCGGGCGCGACGAATACCCCCATCTCCCGATGGGCGATCGGCGGATGCCTACTGCGCGGCGTTCTGGCAGCTGGGGCACAGGCCCCAGAAGGTGACTTCTGCGGTCTGGACGGTGAATCCCCCGGTGTCCGAGGGCGTGAGGCACGGCGCTTCGCCGGTGACGCAGTCCACATCGCCGACGGCACCGCAGGAGGTGCAGACGACGTGGTGGTGGTTGTCGCCGATGCGCCGTTCGTAGAGCGCAGCGGAGCCTGCCGGTTCGATCCGGCGGATGAGCCCCGCCGTCGTCAGGTCCGCGAGGATGTTGTGCACCGACTGGATCGACGTGGTCGGGAGCACGTCGGACACCGCGCGGTAGACCCGCTCGGCGTCCGTGTGGGCCATGGACCCCAGAGCCTCGAGAACGGCGACGCGGCCCGCAGTCGCACGAAGCCCCGCGTCGCGAAGCGCGGAGTCGAGGTCGGTGTCCATGCTCCGACTGTACACGTTCTTTTTAGCTATTCAAAAGAGCTGTGGGAGAAATATCGGAGTCGTCCCACCAGTCGAGCACGCGCGCGCCCATCAGGGTCAGCCAGCGCGAGGGCTCTCCCTCTGCGACGTCCACATCGAACCAGGTCCGCCCCGGCAGGGGCGCGCCCTGCAGCCAGGTCCCGTCGGGGCGGCGGGCGGCCCGCATCGTCTCGACGGCCTCGGCCAGCCGCGCATCCGGCGCCGTGCCCTCGAACCGCGACGCCTCGCGGAGATGGTCGAGGGCGGCGAGGATGCTGTACCGGTGCCGGTTCGGGTAGACGAGATCGGTCACGAAGCCGCCGACCGGCTCGCCGGTTGACTCGCGGAACATCAGCCGGCGACGCAGCAGGTACTCCTCGCCGCCGTGACGCGCCGCGCGCACCGAGGAGTCGCCGGTCCGCCGCTCGTAGTCGAGCAGACCGCGCACCGCGTTGAGCGTCGAGTGGAACGACGAACGCACCGAATCGCCTTCCTCGGCCTCGCAGTTCCAGCCGCCGTCGGCGAGCCGGTGATCCACGAACCACCGGGCGAGCGCCGAGACGTCGATGCCCAGCCAGGCGCCCGCCGCGAGCGTGTAGGAGTTGATGCACACGTCGACCTCGCCGCCCCAGTAGGGCAGATCGTCGTACTCCCAGCGGCTGTTCGCGGCGAGGCGCGCCGCCGTGTCGCCCAGGGCCGCGGCATCCGCTCCCCACTCCCGCAGGTCCTTGAGCGCCCAGGTCGTCGCGACCCACGGCTGGCCGGGCTCGCCGGCCTCGGCGCTGCCGAAGAAGCCGGCGGGGAAGAACGCGCCGCCCGCCCACTGACCGTCGGGGTCCTGCCGGGCCAGCAGGGCCGCGCCGAACCCCTCGCGGGCGACCCGCGAGCGCGTCTCCTGCCACACCTCGGGCGGAGCGCCGAGCAGATCCCGCTCGACCTGCCAGCGCAGCGCGGGGTCGGAATCGAGCAGCCATGCGCGCAACCTGCGATCCACGGTCATCCCCGCACGGTACCCCGTGCGGGCGACACCCGGAAGGGGTCAGTCGATCGGGTAGTCGGCGAACGCGAACGCGGATCCGTCGGGCGCCCAGCTCGGGACGTTGATCGTGCCCTGCCCGCCCTCGAGCCGCACGAGAGTGGTCGGAGCGGTCCAGTCGTCGGTGGAGACGAGGCGCAGCTCGACGGGCAGGTCGGCCGGATGGCCCGTCGTCCCTGGTGGATAGCTCAGGTACACGGCGACCTCGCCGTCGGGGGAGACGTGGGGGAACCAGTTCACGCGCTCGTCGTCGGTGAGCGCGTGCAGCTCCGTGCCGTCGGGTCGCGCCCGCGCGATCTGCGCCCGCCCCGGCGTGAACTGCTCGGTGTTGAACAGCATCCACTCGCCGTCGGGGGTCCACTCGCATCCGTCCGCCGGGCCCGGGTGCGACGTGACCGCCGTGTCGTCGCGTCCGTCCACGCCGACCGTGTGGATGGTCGCCGAGGCCCACGGGTTCTCGCCCTCCGGCTGCAGGCGCACATACCCGAGGCGCGTCCCGTCGGGGCTGATCCCGTGCAGGAAGTGCATGGCGCCGTCGTCGGCCGTCACCCGTTCGGCCGTGCCGCCGGCGAGCGGAACCCGCCAGATGCGCCAGTCGTTCGCCGAGGCGAACACCCAGCGGCCGTCGGGGGAGAGCACATGGTCGTTGTTGGCGTCGGGCAGGCCGTCGGCCCGGAGCTCGGCGGGCGGAGCCGAGCCGTCGACGGGGAGCAGCCAGAGCCGTCCGTCGCCGTTGACGAGCAGCCGGTCGTCGGCGGTCCAGTTCGGCGCCTCGAAGAGCATCTCCCGGGATTCGAGGACCGTGCGCACGGCCCCGGTGGCGCGGTCCCAGACGCGGAGGCGGACGCGCTGCCCCGGCCGCAGCTCGCGGCCCCGGCTCATGCGCTCTCCGCGAGGAACGCGCGGATGCCGGCGACGATGAGGTCGTGATCGTCCTGGGAGGAGAGGCCGGATGCCGTCGCCGCGGCCACGACGCCCGCACCGCGCACCCGGATCGGGAAGGACCCTCCGGTGATCGCGTACTCGTCGCCCAGCCAGCCCGACGCCGCCGCATCGATCCCGGCCGCGGAGAACCGCGCGTCGACCAGCGCGCTGCTGGTCTCCATGCGCAGCACCAGCGCCGACTTGCGGGCGATCCAGGACTCCTGGTCCGCTGTGATGCCCGGCAGCGCCGCGCGGAACAGGATGAGCCCGGGGCGCCGGATGTCGACGCCGACCCGATGGCCGGCCTCGCGGGCGATCTCGACGATGCGCGAGCCCAGCCGCCAGGCGTCGTCGTGATCGAAGCGGTCGAGGACCAGCTCCTCCTCCTGCTGCTCCAGGATGCTGATCGGATCGGTCATCGGCGCCTCCTCGGCGATCGTCGTCACCGCACGCTATCGCGCCGGGAGGCGGGCCCGGAAGGGCGGATCCGTAGGGGCGGGGGACGCGGATGCGGCCAGCGGGCCTCAGACGAAGCGCACGGTCTGCTGCAGCCGCGTGCGCACGTCGAACAGCTCGTTGCCGCCGATGGCCCGGGCGCCGGGCACGCCCTGACGGAGCACCATGCTCAGCGCGCTCCGGCGGACGACGACGACCGGCACGCCGCGGATCGTGCCCATCGGGGTGACCGCCTGCACGAGATCGTCGTCCGGCAGCACGACGATCGCCCCGCCGAACCGCACCCGCGCGGCGCGCGCCGTGACGCGCATGCGGCCGAGGAGGGCGGTCACCGGGGCGCGCACCCCGACGGTCGGGCCGGTGATCTCGCCGCGGCGGAACCCGACGATGCCCCCGAAGTCCTCGGACATCACGCCGTAGAGGCCGGACGGGCTGAGGACGACGTGGTCGAGCTTGTCCTCCGGGTCGGGGCCCGCGGCGACGTCGTGCCAGACGGTGAACCCCATCCCGAGGTCGGCGACGGCCCGTGCCGTCGCCTCCTCCGCGAGGGCGTCGGCGAGCAGCCGGCGCAGCTCGCGCGGCGCCTGCCGGACGAGCGCAGGATCGTAGGGGTCGGGAACCTCCGCGCCGACGCCCGCCCACTCGCGGATGAGCGTGAGGTAGCGCTCCCGCCGCCATCCGCCGGGATGACCGTAGGAGCGGGCCCGAGGGCGGGTGTCCGCTCGGGCGGTCTGCACGCGCCATCCGCTCCACTCGCTCTCCGCGGCGAAGCCGTGCCCGCGGTCGTACGCGGCTCGGCTCTCGGGCGTGCCGACGAGCTCCCACGCGTACTGCACCTGGATGAAGACCGCGGCGTCGCCGCCGGTGTCGGGATGCGTCTGCCGCAGCCGCAGGCGGTACGCGCGCCGCAGCTCGTCGTGGTCGACGGCCGGGTCGACGCCGAGCACCTCGTACGCCGAGGCCGAGAGCGGGCTGTCGAACACGAGGTCTACGCTACCTCCCAGGCCTGTGGCCCGGCGGCGGGGAGTCGCCGAGTGCACGACCTCGTGACGTCGATCGGGTGTGCACTCGCCGAGCGCACGTGAAGTCGGCGGCGGGGAGGGGGTCAGGGGAGGGGGACGTCGACGATGCGCTCGGTGCCGAAGACGGGGGCGACGGCGCCGCCGGATGCCGCGGCGAGGTCGTCCACGAGCCGGTCGCGCGCGGATGCCGGAACCCACAGCTCGATCGTGGCCCTCGCCCCGTAGCGCGGCTCGCCGAGCGTCGCGCCGTGGTGGCCGGCCCAGTCGCGCAGGAGGTTGTCGTAGCGCCCGGCATCCGCATGGGCGACCTCGATCGACGCCTGGGTCAGCGACGCCCGCCGCACGAGGGTCGCGAGGTCGAGCGCCTCGGACACCGCAGAAGAGTACGCGCGCACGAGCCCGCCCGCGCCGAGCTTCACTCCGCCGAAGTACCGGGTCACGACCGCGACGACGTCGGTGAGCTCTCGCCGGCGCAGCACCTCCAGCATCGGGATCCCCGCCGTGCCCGACGGCTCGCCGTCGTCGGACGAGCGCGCCTGGTCTCCGAGCAGCCCGGTGACCATGGCGCTGCAGTTGTGCCGCGCGTCCCAGAACCGCTTGCGGATGCCGGCGATGACGGCATCCGCCTCCGAGACCGAGCCGACGGGCTCGATGCGCGCGATGAACCGCGACTTCTTGACGACCAGTTCGTTCTCGACCCCCGCGGCGATCGTGGCGGGGTACGAACGGGTCATTCCCGCAACGATACCGATCAGCGTTCGACGAACGACATCTGCGACTCGTTGTAGCGGTCGCCGTGCACGCCGACGCGCGCCGCGAGGCCGTCGAGATCGGCGACCTCGTCGGCCGACAGCGCGACACCGGTTGCTCCGGCGTTCTCGGCGATGCGCGCGGTGCGGCGGGTGCCCGGGATCGGCACGATCCACGGCTCGCGCGCGAGGAGCCAGGCGAGGGCGATCTGCCCCGCCGACGCGCCCTTCGCCTGCGCGAGGGTCGTCACGTGCCCGATGAGCTCCTGGTTCGCCGCGCGGTTCTCGGGCGTGAAGCGGGGGATCGTGCCGCGGATGTCGCCCTCGGCGAAGGACGTGGTCTGGTCCACGGCGCCGGTGAGGAACCCCTTGCCGAGCGGGCTGAAGGGCACGAAGCCGATGCCGAGCTCGCGGAGCACCGGCAGGACCTGCGCCTCAGGGTCGCGTGTCCACAGCGAGTACTCGCTCTGCAGGGCGGTCACCGGCTGCACGGCGTGCGCCCGGCGGATCGTGCCGGCGCCGGCCTCCGACAGGCCGAAGTGGCGCACCTTGCCCTCGGCGATGAGCTCGCCCACGGTGCCAGCGACGTCCTCGATGGGCACGGACGGGTCGACCCGATGCTGATAGAACAGGTCGATCACGTCGGTGCGCAGCCGGCGCAGCGACTCCTCGGCGACGAGCCGGATCTGCGCCGGCCGGCTGTCGAGACCCGTCATCCGGCCGCCCTCGATCCGCCACCCGAACTTCGTCGCGATCACGACCTCGTCCCGCAGCGGCTCCAGCGCCTCGCCCACGAGCTCCTCGTTGACATACGGTCCGTACACCTCCGCCGTGTCGAAGAAGGCGACGCCGAGATCCACGGCCGAGCGCAGCACCGCGATCATCTCGTCGCGGTCGCCGGGGTTGGGTCCGTAGCTCTGCGACATGCCCATGCAGCCCAGGCCGATGGCCGAGACCTCGAGGCCCTGTCCGAGTGTGCGCGTGCGCATGAACGTCCTTTCGTCGGTGAGTCGACGCTACGCCGCCGGACGCAGCCCAGGGAGGCTCTGCCGGAACCCCTCAACCGAACGATGGAGGCGGTGCGCGGCGGGCGGGGGAAGAATGTGAGGATGCCGACCCCACCGCCCCGTGTGCGCACCTGGGCCGGGCTGATCGGCTCGGTGCGGATCGGCCAGGCCGCGATCACCGTGGTGCTGGTCGCGGTGGGCTCGTGGCGGGCGCTCGGCGACGGCGTCCCGCTGCCGTGGGTGCTCGCGATCGGCCTCGTCTTCCTCGGCTGGTACGGCGGCGGCCTGCTGCTCGGCGAGCGCACCGAGGATCGGGGCCTCGCGGCGGGATGGCTGCTCGGCCTGACCCTGATCTGGTGCGGGGCGGTCGCGATCTCGCCGGAGTACGTCTGGCTCGCGTTCGCCCTGTGGCTCCTGGCGGGCTTCGTGATGCGGATGAGGTGGGCCGTCCCGCTCAGCATCCTGATCCTCGCGGTGGTGATCGCCGCGCCGCTGCTGCACACCGGCCGCACCGGCTACGCCGACGTGATCGGCCCGCTCGTCGGCGGGGTCTTCGCGCTCGGCATGTCGCGCGGCTACCTCGAGCTCGTCCGCGACGCACGCGAGCGGCGCCGGCTCATCGCCTCGCTGGTGCGCACGCAGGAGGAGATGGCCGCGCTGCAGGACGAGCTGGCACGCACCCAGCGCGAGTCCGGGGCCAGCGCCGAGCGCACCAGGGTCTCGCGCGACATCCACGACACGGTCGCGCAGAGCATGGCCTCGATCGGGATGCTGGCGCGCACCGCGCAGGAGACGGATGCCGACCCGGCCCGCTCCCTCGGGCAGATCGCGGCGCTCGCCGCGGAGGGACTGGCCGACGCCCGGCGCATCGTGAACGACCTGATGCCCGCCGAGCTGGAGTCGACGGCGCTCGGCGACGCGCTGGAGCGGATGCTCGGGAGGCTGTCCGCGGAGAGCGGGATCGCCGCGACGCTGCACGCCGACGAGCTGCCGGCCCTCGGTCTCGACGCGGAGGTCGCGCTGCTGCGCACCGCGCAGTCGGCCCTCGCGAACGTGCGGACGCATTCCGGCGCGTCGAAGGTCGTGGTGACGCTGGCGGATGCCGGCGACGCGGTGCGGCTCGACGTCGTCGACGACGGCCGGGGTTTCGACGCGACCCGGCTCGACGGCCCGGGCGCCGACGGGGGCTACGGCCTGCGGGCGATGCGGGCGCGGCTCCGGGAGCTCGGCGGCGGGCTCGACGTCGAGAGCGCCCCCGGCGACGGCACCGCCCTGTCGGCGCATGTGCCGCTCGGGCGTGCGTCGACCGGCCCCGCGACGCAGGGGAAGGCGGCGCGGTGACCGCCGTCCGCGTGCTGCTCGTCGACGACCACCCCATCGTGCGGGCCGGCGTCCGTTCGCTGTTCGACCGTCGTGACGATGTGGAGGTCGTGGGCGAGGCGGCGTCGGGGGAGGAGGCCACGGCCCTCGCCCGGCACCTGCGCCCCGACGTGGTGCTCTGCGATCTGCGGCTCGGCGAGGGCATGGACGGCGTGCAGACGACCGCCGCGCTGCGGGCGCAGCATCCGTCCCCGGCGGTGATCATCCTCACGACCTTCGATCGCGATGCCGAGATCCTCGGGGCGATCGAGGCAGGCGCGGCGGGATATCTGCTGAAAGACGTCGCACCCGACGTGATCGTGCAGGCGATCCGTCAGGCGGCCGCCGGCGGGCTCGTGCTCACCCCCGAGCTCAGCGAGCGGGTCACCGAGGTGATGCGGACGCCGCGCGTGCGGCTGACCGATCGCGAGCTCGACGTGCTGCGCCTGCTCGAGACGGGCTCGTCCAACCGGGAGATCGCGAAGACCCTCTTCGTGACCGAGGCGACGGTGAAGACGCACCTCGTGCACGTCTTCGAGAAGCTCGGCGCCGACAGCCGCGCGCGGGCCATCGCGATCGCGCGCGACACCGGCGTCCTCTGACCCCGTGCGGCGGAGGATCGACCGTCCGATGGAGGCGCGGGCCGCGGCATCCGCCTGATCCGTCGACGGGATATCGCTTACCGAATCGATTCGATAGACTGGCACGATCCCCTGATCCACCCCCAGTCCTGCGAGCCGCCCCCTCATGGCCACCTCCCTCACCACGGGCCGTCCGTGGCGTGTCATCCTTGCCTTCTCCGTCCCCCTCCTGCTCGGCAACGTCGTCCAGCAGCTGTACCAGTTCGTGGACGCGATCGTCGTCGGACGCCACCTCGGCGTGGACTCCCTCGCCGCCGTCGGCGCGACGGGGCCGCTGCTGTTCCTGCTGCTGGGCTTCGCCTGGGGCCTCACCAGCGGATTCGCCATCCCGATCGCCCAGGCCTTCGGCGCCCGCGACGACGCCGCCGTCCGTCGTTCGGTCGCGACCGGGGTCCTGCTGACCGGCGCCACGAGCGTGGTCCTGACGGTGGTGGCCCCGCTGATCTCCGCACCGCTCCTGGCGCTCCTGCAGACGCCGGGCGAGCTCATGGACGAGGCGACGGTGTTCACGCAGATCAGCTTCATCGGCGCGGGCGCGACGATGTTCTTCAACTACCTGTCGGCGATCATCCGCGCGATCGGCGACTCCCGCACGCCCCTGGTCTTCCTCACCGTCTCGTGCGCGCTGAACGCGGGCCTCGTCATCCTCATGGTCGGCCCTCTGGGGTGGGGCGTCGCGGGCGCGGCGATCGCGACCGTGGTCGCCCAGGCCGTCTCCGTGCTCCTGTGCCTCGAGTTCGTGCGCCGCCGTCTGCCGATGCTGCACCTGCGCCGCGCAGACTGGCGGGTCACCCGCGCCGACCTCGCCGAGCACCTCCGCCTCGGCCTCCCGATGGGCTTCCAGGCGTCGATCATCGCGATCGGCACGCTCACCGTGCAGGTCGCGCTGAACACGATCGGCGCCGAGGCGGTCGCCGCGTACACGACGGGCGCCCGCGTCGACAGCCTCGGCGTGGCCTTCCTCTCCTCGCTGGGGCTGGCGGTCTCGATGTACGCCGCGCAGAACCTCGGCGGCCGGCGGCCCGACCGCATCCGCCGCGGCGTCGTGGAGGCGACCTGGATGGCCGTCGCGGGCGGTGCGGCGATCGGCATCCTGATCATCGCGTTCGGCGCCCCGATGGTGCGGCTGTTCATCGGCGAGGGCTCCGACGAGGTGGTCCGGCTCGCGCACCTCATGCTGATCATCAACGGCTGCGGGTACTGGGCGCTGGGAGTGCTGTTCGTGCTGCGCGGCGCCCTGCAGGGGCTCGGCCACACGCTCGTCCCCACCGTCACCGGCGTCATCGAGCTGGTCGCCCGGGTCGCCGCGGCCGTCGTGCTCGGCGCGATGATGGGATTCCCCGGCGTCGCGCTCAGCAACCCGCTGGCGTGGGTCGGGGCCATCGTGCTGCTGGTGCCCGCCTACGTCCGCGCGCACCGCTCGCTCGCGCGCATGCCGGTCGCCCCGATCGAGGCGACCGAGACCTCGGCGATCGCGATCGTCGGGCCGGTGGACGGCTCGATGGTGGTGGATGCCGTCGTGACCCAGCCCGTGCGGGTCGTGAAGCCGTCGCCGCTGGCGCGACTGCGGCGGCGCTGACCGCAGTAGTACGCAACATCATCCTCCAGAGGGATGCCGACGTCCGAGGAACGGCGTACCTTCATAAGTGCGGAGAGTCCGCTGACGGGGGGTCGTCATGACGACATGGAGGATGGCCAGCGATCTGGCGGCCGTGCTGGTGCCGCTCGGCGTGGCAGGCGCGGTCCTCGCGGGGCTGTGCGCGCTGGTCGCCGGCGTCGCGATCGTGCGCCGAGCGGGCGGGCTGACCGGGGGCGCGGTGGGGGTCTGGATCCCCGCGGCGATGCTCAGCTCGGTGGCGGGATTCGCCAGCCAGTGGCTGCCGCTCGTGCTGTCCGCGGCCATGCTGGCCGGCATGCTGGTGATCGGCGGCATCGTGCGCGCGCTCATGAACGCGGCCGGCGTCCAGTGGCCCGCGCAGAAAGCGGATGCCGCGGCCGAGACCGCCACGGTCGCCGCTCCCGCGGGGGCGGCGTCGACGGCGACCTCGGCTCCGGCTCTGACACGACCGAACCCGGTGCGCGCGGCCTGACCGCGCCGGCCGCGCCGCGCGCGGCTCAGCGGTAGTCGCGGTCGCGGTGCTGACCGCCCTCGTCGCCTGAGCCCGCCCGCGCGGCCTCGCGCTCACGCAGCTCGACGCGGCGGATCTTGCCCGAGATCGTCTTGGGCAGCTCCGGCACGAACTCGATGATCCGCACCCACAGGTGCGAGGAGAGCCGGTCGTGCGCGTAGGCGAAGATCGCGCGTGCCGCGTCGGCCTCGGCATCCGTCGCGTCCGGCCGCAGGCAGACGTACGCCTTCGGCACCGCGAGCCGCGTCGGATCCGGACTCGGCACCACCGCCGCCTCGACCACGAGGTCGTGCTCGAGCAGCACCGACTCGAGCTCGAACGGCGAGATCTTGTAGTCGGACGCCTTGAAGACGTCGTCCGCACGGCCGACGTAGGTGAGGTAGCCGTCGGCGTCGCGCGAGGCGATGTCGCCGGTGTGGTGGAAGCCTCCGGCACGGGACTCCGCGGTCTTCTCCGGGTCGTCGTAGTACCCGGCCATGAGTCCGAGCGGAGGCTGCGACAGGTCGAGGGCGATCTCGCCCTCGGCATCCGTCACCTGCCCCGTCGCCGGGTCGAGCAGCACGACCGGATAGCCGGGGAGCGGTCGGCCCATCGAGCCGATCTTGATCGGCTGGCCGGGGGAGTTGCCCACGCAGCAGGTCATCTCGGTCTGGCCGAACCCGTCGCGGATCGTGCCGCCCCACGCGTTCCGCACCCGCTCGATGACCTCGGGGTTCAGTGGCTCGCCGGCGCCGACGAGCTCGCGCGGCGGATGCCCCAGCCGGCCGAGATCGGCCTGGATCAGCATCCGCCACACGGTCGGCGGCGCGCAGAAGGTCGAGACGTGATGCATGTCCATGACCTGCATGAGGGTGTTCGCGTCGAAGCGGTCGTAGTTGTACACGAACACGGTGGCCTCGGCGAGGAAGGGGGAGTAGAAGCTCGACCAGGCGTGCTTCGCCCACCCGGGCGACGAGATGTTCAGGTGCACGTCGTCGGGCCGCACGCCCAGCCACCACATGGTCGACAGGTGCCCGATCGGATACGACACGTGCGTGTGCTGCACGAGCTTGGGGCGGCTGGTGGTGCCGCTGGTGAAGTAGAGCAGGGCGGTGTCGGATGCCGGAGTCGGGCCGTCGGGCTCGAACGCCGCCGGAGCATCTTCCGAGTCGGTGAAACGAGCCCAGCTTTCGGGGAGGCCGTCGCCGACGCCGATGCGCAGCACGTCCGCGTCCACGTCGCCGAGCCGGGGTGCGAGCGCGCCCAGCGTGACGACGGCGCGGGCGCGGCCGTGCTCGATGCGGTACGCCAGGTCGGATGCCGACAGCAAGGTCGAGGTCGGGATGGAGACCGCGCCGATCTTCGTGACGGCGAGCATGACCTCCCACAGCTCGATCGTGTTGCCGAGCATCACGATGACGTGGTCGCCGCGGCGGATGCCGAGGCCGAGGAGCCAGTTGGCGACCTGGTCCGAGCGGGAGGAGAGCTCGCCGTACGTCCACGCCTGCAGCGACAGGTCGGCGTCCACGATCTGCACGGCGGGGCGGCCGGGGTTCTCCGCGGCGACGACGTCGAACCACTCCAGGGCGAAGTTGAACTCGGCCGGATGCGGCCACGAGAAGCCCGCTCGAGCCGCGGCGTAGTCGGTGGCGTTCGCGAACAGGAAGTCGCGCATCTCCCGGATGGCGTTCGTGGCTGCGGTGGCGCTGCGGCTCATTCGGTGCTCCCTTGCTTCGCGTACGGGTTCCATCCTGGCCCTCGCGACGCCGCCGCGCGAGCGCGGCGCGCAGCATCCGGATCCGGCTACGGCAGGCGGATCGTCCCCGTCGCGGCGTGCTCCCTCGGCATCCGGTCGCGGTCGTAGGTGATCTCGGTGTAGCCGTGCGGCGCCGGCCTGCCGTCGTCCCCGAGGCTCACGAACACGATCTCGTCGATCGTGAGCAGTCTCTTGCGCGTGATCATGTTGCGCGCGACGGCGCGCATGGTGAGCGAGGTGGTGCCGAAGCGCGTGGCCTGCAGCCCGATCTCGACGAGGTCGCCCTGCACCGCCGAGGCCTCGAAGGTGATCTCCGAGATGTGCCTGGTCACCGCGCGATGGTTGCCCAGCTGGATGATCGCGTAGATCGCCGCCTCCTCGTCGATCCACTTCAGCAGGCTCCCGCCGAACAGCGTCCCGTTCGCGTTGAGGTCCTCCGGACGCACCCACTTGCGGGTGCGGAAGTTGATTCCGTCCTCCGACCAGGTCGGTCGTCTCTGCGTCTCCATGTCTTCGACAGTAGAAGGCCCATGAGTCGCGGGTGTTACGGCGCCTCCGCTCTGGGCAGAGCCGCCGGCAGCAGAATCGGGCCCGCGGACCCGTCGGGCGGCGGATGCTGGGCGCATGAGCGAAGACACACCCCTCCCGCAGTTCGGACCCGAGGCGCGCCGCGCGCTGTTCCACGAGCGCATCCTCGTGCTCGACGGCGCCCTCGACGACGACAACGGCACGCTGCTGATGACGCAGCTGCTGACCCTGTCGGCGGAGGATCCGATCGCCGACATCGCCCTGTGGATCCACTCGCCGGGCGGCTCCGTGCCCGCGATGCTCGCGATCCGCGACCTGATGGCCCTGGTGCCCAACGACGTGTCCACCCTCGCCCTGGGCCTCGCGTGCAGCGCGGGGCAGTTCCTGCTCTCGGCGGGCACGAGGGGCAAGCGCCGGGCGCTGCCGCACGCGCGCATCCTCATGCATCAGGGGTCGGCGGGCATCGGCGGCTCGGCTGTCGAGATCGAGACGCAGGCCGACGACCTGCGGCACATGCGCGACACGGTGCTCGGTCTCATCTCCGACGACACGGGTCAGCCGCGCGAGCGCGTCTTCGAGGACTCCCTGCACGACCGCTGGTACACCGCCGCGCAGGCGAAGGACTACGGCTTCATCGACGAGATCGTGTCGTCGATCGCCGAGGTGATGCCGCGGCGACGGGCGCGGGTCGGGCTGGGGGCGCAGTCATGAGCGGCTACACGATCCCGAACGTGATCGCCCAGCATCCGCGCGGGGAGCGCGTGATGGACGTGTACTCGCACCTGCTCGCCGAGCGGGTCGTCTACCTCGGCACCGGCATCGACGCGGGCGTCGCGAACGCCCTGATCGCCCAGCTGCTGCACCTCGACGCCGACAGCCCCGAGGGCGCCGTGCAGTTCTACGTCAACAGCGAGGGTGGAGACCCCGGCGCGGCCCTCGCGATCTACGACACGATGCGGCACATCCGCCCGGCGATCGCGACGACCTGCGTCGGCCAGGCGATCGGCCCCGCCGCGCTACTCGTGGCGGCGGGGGAGCCCGGACAGCGGGCGGCGCTCGCGCACGCGCGCATCGTGCTGCATCAGCCGGCGGGGCAGTCGCGCGGGGCGATCCCCGACCTCATCCTCGCCGCCGACGAGGTGGTCCGCGTGCGCGGGGACCTCGAGCGGGTCCTCGCGCGGCATTCCGGCCGCACCGTCGCGGAGCTGCGGGCCGACACCGACCGGGACCGCGTGTTCACGGCATCCGCCGCCCTCGACTACGGCCTCATCGACACCGTGCTGGGGGAGCGGGGCTCCGCCAGCTGACGTGGTTCATCGCCGCCGCTTCGGGGGCCGACACGCCAGATCGGGGGATCGAAACGCGGTTCTGGTCCGACATCTGGCGTGTCGGCCCCCGGGGTGTGCCGGGCAGTCCCGCCGCCGGTCAGGCGGCGAGGGCGAAGGCGCCGCGGGCCGCCGCGGCGGAGACGGATGCCGGTGCGCCCCGCAGCTCGTCGGCGACCGCGCTGGTCAGCTCGATCAGGCTCGAGTCGAGCGCCCCGGCGATCGCCGCGATCATCTCGCTCGACGGCTCCTTGAGCCCGCGCTCGACCTCGGAGAGGTACTGCGGCGAGACGCCCGCCTTCTCGGCGGTCTCGGTGAGGGTCTCCTCCCGGTCGTGTCGGCGGCGGCGCAGCTGATCGCCGAGCAGCTGCCGCCACAGCGGCTCGGGCTCGACGGGACGACGGGGTGCACGGGAGAAGGGGACGAGGTCGGCCATGCCTCACGGTACGTCGGCCGCTCTCGCCTCATCCAGCGGTTCTGCTCAGAGCAGAACCGCTGCTCGTGGACGGCCGGGCCGGCGTCAGGCAGAGGAGGCGGGCTCCGGAGGGCGCGCGGCATCCGTCGCCGCCCAGCTCGCCAGCAGTCGCAGCTTCTCCGCAGACGGCGTGCCCGGCTCCGCCGTGTACGTCGACAGCTGCAGTCCGGGGTCGGCGGGCAGCTCGAACGCCTCGTAGGTCAGCTCCATCTCGCCCACGACCGGGTGGTCGATGCGCTTGACCCCGGTGCGGTGGAAGCGCACGTCGTGCGCGGCCCACAGCGCGCGGAAGCGCTCGCTGCGCGTCGACAGCTCGCCGACGAGGTCGGTGAGCCTCCGGTCGAAGGGGTTGCGTCCCGCCTCGCCGCGCATGGCGGCGACGAGCTCCTGCGTGGTGCGCTCCCACTCCGGGTAGAAGTCGCGGGCGGCGGGGTTCAGGAAGGCGAAGCGCGCGCTGTTCGGCTGCTCCTCGGCCCACACCGGCGCGTACAGGGCGCGGCCGAGCGCATTGGCCGCCCGGTAGTCGAAGTGGTTGTCGCGGACGATCGCCGGCGCCTCGGTCATCGCATCGAGCAGGCGCAGGATGCTGGGCCGCAGCGATCCCGGCTTCCGCCGGGGCGTGCGAGCCACGGGCGAGGCGTTCGCGGTGCGGGCGAGGTCGAACAGGTGCGCCGTCTCGGCCTCGTCGAGCTGGAGGGCTCGGGCGAGCGCGTCGAGCACGCCCTCGGAGACTCCGGACAGGTCTCCCCGTTCGAGGCGCGTGTAGTAGTCGACGCTCACGCCGGCGAGCAGCGACACCTCTTCACGGCGGAGTCCCGGCACGCGGCGGTTGCCGCCGTACACCGGAAGCCCTGCCCGGTCGGGAGTGATGCGGGCGCGCCTCGACGAGAGGAATTCGCGCACCTCGCTGCGGGTGTCCATCCTGCAACCGTACGCCGGGCGGCCGCGCCGAGGGAGGCCCTGGCAGGACCCCCTACAGCGCCGCGGTCACGCCGGGGAGCAGCTTCGACAGGATCGCGCCCAGCTGCTCCCTCTCCTCGGCGCTGAGCGGATCGAGCACGAGCTCGCGGATCTGGGCCACGTGCACGGGCGCGGCCGAGCGCAGCAGCTCGCGACCGGCATCCGTCAGCGCCGCGGTCAGCGTGCGCTTGTCGCTGCCGCAGGTGGTGCGCACGACCCAGCCGCGCTCCTCGAGCGAGTCGATCGCGTGGCTGAGCCGTGAGCGGCTGAGGCCGGCGATGCGGGCGAGCTCGGTCATCGGGATCGGCTTCTCGGCGTCGTTCGCGAGGGTGATGAGGATCGCGTAGTGCGCGTGCTTGAGGCCCGTCTCGGCCTTCAGCGCGCGGTCGAGCACCTGCGGCAGCAGCTGCACGAAGCGGATCGTCGGCAGCCACGTCGCCATCTCGGCGTCGTCGAGCCGGCGGTCGCTCATCAGGCGGCGGACAGGTCGAGCGTGTGCGCGGTGTGGTCGCGCTTGGCCTGCAGATAGCGGGTGTTCGCCTCGGACAGGTGCACCCCGGTGGGGATGCGCTCGGCGACGCGGATGCCGAGCTCCTCGAGCTGGACGGCCTTGTCGGGGTTGTTGCTGAGCAGGCGGATGCCGTCGACGCCCGCCGCGTGCAGCATCTGGGCGGCGACGGTGTAGTCGCGCTCGTCCTCCCCGTGGCCCAGGGCGACGTTCGCCTCGTAGGTGTCGAGGCCCGAGTCCTGCAGGGCGTAGGCGTCGAGCTTGGCGTACAGGCCGATGCCGCGACCCTCCTGGCGCAGGTAGAGCAGGAATCCGCCCTCCTCGGCGATGCGCTCGACGGCCTCGCGCAGCTGCGGGCCGCAGTCGCAGCGCTGCGAGCCGAACACGTCTCCGGTGAGGCACTCGCTGTGCGGGCGCACCAGAGGCGCGTCGCCTCCGTCGGCGGCGCGGTCGAGAGCCGCACGCCAGTCGCCCAGGCCGAGCAGCAGGTGCTCGCGGCCGTCGATGAGACCGTCGAAGGTGACGACGTCCGCCGTGGTGGCGAATCCGTCGGCGAACCGCATCGGCACCCGCACGCGGGTCCGCTCGGTGGCGACCGGGACGACGGTTGAAGTTTCAATCATGTCGGCTGCAACCTGCGACCGGCGGCGAACTATTCCCGCGAGGGGTGTTCCGGCAGGGCCTCCCTCCGTCTCGGCGGTCGGCGTTGACTGGACG
>Ga0222419_100290_pt1 | contig 68864 bp, 69 predicted proteins | sample 1B20Ametagenome_FD_182474 | JGI IMG/M metagenome (GOLD analysis project Ga0222419, IMG submission 182474) | Enriched microbial communities from leaf-cutter ant dump, University of Wisconsin, Madison, United States - 1B20A (version 2) | ecosystem: Environmental > Terrestrial > Nest > Insects nest...
GGGCTCCGCCGGCATCACGCCGATCTGGCTCCAGACGACGACGCCGCCCGCGCCGAGGACGAGCACGATCACCAGGCTCCAGAGCACCCGCTTCAGGATGCGTCGACCTCGTCTTCTCTGCACGGATCCAGGCTACGGCCTCCGCGGCGGCGAGACGCGCGGATGCGTGCGCACGTACTCCTCGAACGCCTCCCGGCTGGTGCGCGACGGCCGGTAGCCGAAGACCTCCTTCAGGCGCCGGTTCGCGAGCACCGGCCGGTATCGCAGGAACGGGACCTTCTCCGGGCCGTGCACGGTCAGCCTCAGCATCCGTCCGAGTCGCAGCCCTGTGGAGAGGGCCCAGGCCGGCACCACCAGCTGGGGCTTGCCCAGCCGCTCGGCGATCTCCGGCACGGTCATCCGTCCGTCTCCCGCGACGTTGAAGACCCCGGCCGGGCCGTCGGTCGCCGCGCGCGCCATCGCGGCGGCGACGTCGTCGACCCAGACGAACACGAACGGGGAGTCGGATCCCGCGATCCGGAGGATCCGCGCCCCGTCCCACAGCGCGGTGATCTGGTTGCGCACGGTAGGCCCGAGGATGGTCCCGATCCGGAACACGACCTGCTCGAGCTCCGGGTGCTCGGTGCGGCAAGCGGCGAGCATCTCCTCGACCAGGCGCTTGTGGCGCGAGTACGGGAACGCGTCGTTCCCGCGCGGCGGCTGATCCTCGTCGATCCACTCCGGGGCGTCGGGATGGTATCCGTACGCCGCACCGGAGCTGGACACGACGATCCGGCGCACGCCGGTCTCGAGACAGGCGGCCAGGACGTTCGCGGTTCCCGTGACGTCGACGCGGTACTCGAGCGCGACGTCGTGCCCCGGATCGACGATCGCCGCGAGATGCACCACGGTGTCGATCCGGTGCGCGCGCAGCAGCGGAGCGATCGCCGCGGCATCCGTCACATCGAGGACGACATCGAGGATCCCGTCTCGCGGGGGAGCGGTGCGCACGTCGGCCGAGACGACCAGCTCGACATCGGCGCGTGCGAGCAGAGCCGCGGCGACGTGGGATCCGAGGAAGCCGCCGCCGCCGGTGATCAGCACACGGGTCATGCGAGCGCCCTCCGCTTCGTGTGCCGTGCCCACAGACTCGCGACGACGAGCCCGGCGATGATGTCCCAGACGCCCCACCAGCCGGCGACGATCGCCATGCCGCCGAGGCCGTCGAAGAACAGGAACACGAGGCCGAGTCCGAGACCCGCGTTGCGGATGCCGACCTCGAACGTCATCGCCTTGCGCTCGCGGGTGCCCAGACCGCCGAGCACCGCGGTGCCGTAGCCGAGCGCGAGCGCGACCGCGTCGTGCACGGTCACCACCAGCACGATGATCCCGAGCACCTGGACGAACACCGACCAGTTCCCGGCCAGCGCCGCGACGATGAAGCCCAGCAGCGCGATGAGGCTGAACCACTTCACGAACGGCTGCACGCGGGCCGTGAGCCCGGGCAGTCTCGCGCGGATCAGCAGCCCGGCGGCGAAGGGCAGGCCGATGATGAGGGCGATCTCGAGCAGCATCCGCCACGGGTCGAGCTCGACGGCGCGCAGGAGGGTGCGGGCGGTGGGATGCAGGGACCCCCAGAACGTGATGCTGAGCGGCATCGCGACGATGTAGACGAGGTTGCCGACGGCGGTCAGCGACACCGAGAGCGCGACGTTGCCGCCGGCGCGGTGGGTCAGCACCTGCGAGATGTTGCCCGGTGGGCAGCAGGCGACGAGCAGCATGCCCAGTGCCATCGACGGCGTCACCGGGAGCACGAGGGTGAGCAGGAACGTGGCGATCGGCAGCAGGAGCAGCTGGGCGAGGATCGCGATGGCGAACGGCTTCGGATGCCGCGCCACGACCTTGAAGTCGGAGGGGGACGTGTCCAGCGCGATGCCGAACATGATCAGCCCGAGGACGACGTTGAGGATCGTCAGCGAGCCGGGAGCGAAGGTCACGACGACGTCGTCGACGTTCATGCCTCGAGCCTCGCCGTCTCCGCGTGCACGGCGGCGCGGTAGGCGTCCTTGTTGACGTAGTACGCCATGCGGTCCAGGCCCAGGTAGCGGTAGCCTCCGGTGACGTCGGGCCACGGCTCCCGGGTGACCCGTTCGCGGAACGCCGCGGCCCTGTCCGGCGATGCGGCCAGGTAGGCGGCGAGCAGCTCGGCCTGCTCGTAGCGCCCCTGCCAGCCGATGCCGGACGCCTCGATCATGCCCATGACGTAGAGGCCGTTGAACGACGCGGGGAACATGTTCAGGAACAGCCGCGGCGACGCCCCCTGCCACTGCAGGTGGGCACGGTCGACGAAGGGGTAGTCGAGCGTGTAGCCGGTGGCGAGCAGCACCAGGTCGTAGTCGCCGCTGCTGCCGTCGCGGAAGCGCACGGTCTCGCCGTCGAACCGCTCGACGTCGGCGCGGACGCGCAGATCCCCCTGACCGAGGTGGTTCAGGATCAGCGTGTTGACGATCGGATGGGACTCGTAGATCCGGTAGTCGGGCTTCGGGAACCCGAAACGCACGGGGTCACCGGTGAAGGCCCTGAGCACACGGCTGTCCACGGCCTGCTTGAGGCGGGCGGGCAGCGGCCTGCCCTGGTTCAGGGTGTCGCTGGGCCTGCCGAACAGGTAGCGCGGTACGAAGTAGTAGCCGCGCCGCACGCTGAGGTCGACCGAGGCCGCGTGGTGCACGGCATCCACGGCGATGTCGCAGCCCGAGTTGCCCGCCCCGATGATCAGCACCCTCCTGCCGGCCAGCTGGGCGGCCGACTTGTAGCGGGAGGTGTGCATGATCTCGCCGCCGAACTCCCCTGCGAGGACCGGGATGTTCGGCTCGGCGAGGGTGCCGTTGGCGAGCACCACGCCGTCGTACCAGGTCGTCCGCTCTCCGTCGGGGCCGAGGCTCGTGAGATTCCACCCGCCGTCCCGGGGCGTCAGCGCGGTGACCGCGGTGTCGAATCTGAACAGCTCCGTCAGCCCGAACCGCTCGGCGTACTCGCGGAAGTACTCGAGCAGCACGCGATGGCCGGGGTAGTCCACCTCGGAGCGCATCGGGAACTCGGCGAACTCGGTGGTCGTGCGCGAGGAGATGAGGTGGGCGGACTCGTACATCGTGCTGCGCGGGTTCGCGATGTCCCAGAGCCCGCCGACGCCGTGCGAGGCCTCGTAGCCCTCGATGCGGATGCCGCGTCTGCTCAGCGCTCTCGCGGCGGCGAGGCCGGACGGGCCCGCGCCGATCACGGCATAGGTGTTCATGTGCCTCCTCGCACAGCGCTGTGCTCCGGTCGGGTCCGGGTGAATCGATCGTAACCGTTTCGGCGCCGCCGGCCGAGCACGGACAGCACGGCACTGATCAGGAGAACACGGCGGCGAGGCAGGCGAGCACGACGGTCACCGGCCGATGACATCGGCGGTTACCGTCGTGCTCTGTCGTCGGGCGGCTACGCGCGGCCGAGGTGCTCCTGGCGCGCGATCACCGTGTCGCGGATCGCCGCGAAGAGCGGATGCTCGGGATCGAGCCCGGTGGCCGACACGGTGAACTCGACCGGGTCCTCGGCGCGCAGCCTCGCCTGGAGCTCGACGGACTGCTCGTCGGCGGGGTCGTCGAACTCGAGCGCCGCGGCGACGGCGGCCGTGAGCGCCTTCGCCGACAGGCCGCGTTCGGCGGCCATGGCCCCCGGCCCGATGAACCGCTCGTGCCGCGAGATCTTGCGCAGCGGCTGCCTGCCCACGCGCTGCACGGTGTCGACGAGCTCGGGGTTGCGGAACCGGTCGAGGATCTTCGCGCGGTACCGGGCGAGCTCCTCCGGATCCAGGCCGTGCTCGGCCACGAGAACCGCCGAGGTCTCCTCGAGCGCCGCGCCGACCTGCGCGGCGATCTCCGGGTCGGCGAGTGCATCGGAGATGCGCTCGATCCCGGCCCGCGCCCCGAAGTACGCCGTGGCGGCATGCCCGGTGTTCACGGTGAACAGCTTGCGCTCGATGTACGGGGCGAGGTCGTCCACGAAGTGGGCGCCGGGGATCGAGGGCAGCCGCCCGCCGAACGGCCCGGACTCGATCGCCCACTCGAAGTAGGGTTCGACCGTCACGTCGACGCCCGCACCGGCCGGCTGCGCCGGGACGATGCGGTCCACCGCGGTGTTGGCGAAGACCGCGCGTGCGGTGAGGACGTCGGCATCCGTTCCCGCCGCCTCGATCTCGCGGCGCAGCTGATCCGTCGCGCCGATCGCGTTCTCGCAGGCCATGACCTGCAGCGGCGCGGCATCCGCGCTCCGGCGGCGCAGTCCTTCGACGATCGCGGGGGCCACGAAGCGCAGCACGGTGGGACCGACGGCCGTGGTGACCACGTCCGCCGACGCGATCTCCTCGGCGAGGCCCTCGGGGTCCAGCCGGCTGTTGACCGCCCGGAAGCCGGTGACCACGCGGTCCACCCCTCCGGGGCCGGCCTCGTGCACGGTGTACTCGGAGGCCTCGTTGATGGCGTCGACGAGGGCGTCGGCGACGTCGGAGAAGACGACCTCGTAGCCGCCCTCGTGCAGCAGCAGGCCGACGAAGCCGCGGCCGATGTTGCCTGCGCCGAAGTGGACGGCCTTCATCCCTCGTTCACCGCCGACAGCAGTGCGTACAGCTCGTCAGGGGTCGACGCGGCGTTGAGCCTGGCCACATCGTCCTCGTCGGAGAACAGGATCGCGATCTGCGAGAGGATCTCCAGGTGCTCGTCGCCGCGGCCGGCGATGCCGATCACGAAGTTCGCCTGCTCGCCTGCCCAGTCCACGCCGCCGTCGTATCGGACCACGGAGAGCGCCGACGCGAGGATCGCGTCCTTCGTCTCGTTCGTGCCGTGCGGGATCGCCAGGCCGTTGCCCATGTAGGTCGAGACCGTCTCCTCGCGCTGACGCATGGCGTCGACGTAGGCGGGGGTGACGGCCCCCGCCGCGACGAGGATGTCGGCCGCCTCCTGGAGGGCCGCCTCCTGCGTCGAGGAGCCGGAGTGGATGCGCACCTGGCCGATGTTGAGGACGTCCATCATGCTTCCTTTCGCTGGTTCTGGACCATCTGGACGACCTCTTCGTACCGCGGGGAGTTCATGAAGTTGTCGACCGAGATGTGGATCGAGTTCGGCGACTGCGCCTTCGCGCGATCGGTCAGCTGCTGCTGGGTGATCACGACGTCGGCCGTGCCGTCGAGGTTCGCGATGGCCTGGTTCACGATCTTGAGATCCTCGATGCCCGCCTTCTTGAACTTGTTGCGCAGCACGCTCGCACCCATCGCGGAGGATCCCATGCCGGCGTCGCACGCGAATACGATGCTCTGGATCGGGGCCGTGGCGACCGCGGTGGTGGCACCGGTGGTCTCAGGGACAGCTGCGGAAGTTGAGGACGAGCGCAGCGCATCCATCGCCGCGGAGGATTTGCCCTTGTTCGCCTCGGTCTGGGCGATTGCGGCGCTGAAGGTGTCGCTCTCCGCCGCGAGATCGCGCTTGCGGGAGGCCCGCAGGATGACCGCGGTGATCAGGAACGTGACTGTGGCGGCGACGACCACCGACAGGTAGACCACGAGGAGGTTGCCCACGCCGGGTCCGACGGCGGCCGCGGTGACGGCGATGATGCTGCCCGGTGCTGCGGGGAAGGCGAGGCCTCCGCCAAGGATCATGTTCGTGGTGACGCCTGCGGCGCCTCCGGCGATCAGCGCGAGGATCGTGGTCGGCTTGCTCAGGGCATATGGGAAGTAGATCTCGTGGATGCCGCCGAAGAATTGGATCACCGCAGCCCCGGGAGCAGAAGCCTTTGCTGCCCCGACACCGAAGAAAGTGAAGGCGAGGAGCAGGCCGATTCCAGGGCCGGGGTTGGCCTCGATGAGGAACAGGATCGACTTGCCGGCGTCGGTCGCCTGCTCGATGCCGAGCGGGGTGAACACGCCGTGGTTGATCGCATTGTTCAGGAACAGCACCTTCGCCGGCTCGACGATCACCGAGACGATCGGCAGCAAGTGGATCGAGACGAGCCAGTCGACCGCCGTGCCCAGGACCGCGCTGATGCCGAGCATGACGGGCCCGAAGGCGAAGAATCCGACGATCGCGAGGACCATACCCAGGATGCCGGCAGAGAAGTTGTTCACGAGCATCTCGAAGCCGGGACGGATCTTCCCATCCCAGAGCTTGTCCATCTGCTTCGTGATCCACGCGGCAGCCGGACCCATGATCATCGCGCCGAGGAACATCGGGATGTCGGTGCCGACGATGACGCCCATGGTGGCGATGGTCGCGACGACGCCGCCGCGCTCGCCGTAGATCATGCGGCCACCCGTGTTCGCGATGAGCAGCGGCAGCAGATAGGTGACCATCGGGCCGACGAGGCCGACGTAGGCGAAGAAGTTGCCTCCGTCGCCCTCCGCGATGGCCGTCATGGCGCCGTTCCACCCGATCGTGGCGGAGTCGCCGCCGCCGCCGATGATCTCGGCGACCGGCGCCCAATGCCAGTTGAAGGGGCTGTTCGCGCCGAAGAAGCCGGCAGGGATGAAGAGCATGGTGATGAAGCCCCATGCGATGAATGCCGCGATGTTCGGCATGATCATGCCGGAGAGGAACGTGCCGAAACGCTGCACGCCCACGCGGAGGCCGCCGGGCGTGGCAGCCGATGACGTCGTCGTCATGATGTCGTCTCCTTCTGGTGAGGGGGTGGTTCAGTGCTGAGGGAGGGAAGCCGCGAGCTGCGAGGCCGCAGCACGGGCGGATGCCGCATCGTCTGCGGCGAGGGCGGCCTCGGCGAGCTGCTTCGCCTCGCCGAGGGTGCGTCCGAGCAGTGTCTGGCGGACATCGGCGAGCGCCGCCGGGGCCATCGAGAGGCTGGTCGCGCCGAGCCCGACGAGGACCACGGCCAGCAGCGGGTCGGCCGCAGCCTCGCCGCAGATCCCGACGGGCTTCCCGAGCGCCGCACCGGCGGCGCCCACCTCGCGCACCAGGCGCAGCACCGCGGGGTGCCACGGATCCTGGAAGCCGGCGACGGAGCCGAGCATCCGGTCGGCCGCCATCGTGTACTGCGTCAGGTCGTTGGTGCCGATCGAGGCGAAGTCGGCGTGGGCGAGAACCCGGTCGGCGAGCAGGGCCGCCGCGGGCACCTCCACCATGACGCCGGCCGTCTTCAGGCCGTACTCCCGGGCGAGGTCCGTGAAGTACCGCGTCTCCTCGACGGTGGCCACCATCGGCGCCATCACCCACAGGTCGGCGTCGGTCGCGGCATCCGCCTCGGCGAGCGCGGTGAGCTGCTCGCGCAGGATGTCCTCGCTGGCGCGCAGGGCGCGCAGCCCGCGCAGCCCGAGGGCGGGGTTCTCCTCGTGGGCGTCGTTGAGGAAGGCCAGCGGCTTGTCGGCGCCGGCGTCGAGCATGCGCACCACGACCTTCTTGCCGGGGAAGGCCGCCAGCAGCTCGCGGTACGACTCACGCTGCTGCTCGACGGTCGGGGCCTGGGTGGCCGAGAGGAACAGGAACTCGGTGCGGAACAGCCCGACGCCCTCGGCGCCTCGGGCGACCGCGTCAGCCGCGTCGGCGGGCTTGCCGAGGTTCGCGAGCAGCGGCACCGCCGTGCCGTCGGCCAGGGCTCCGGGCGTGAGCGGCGCGTCGACGGACGAGAGCCGGTCGGCGGCGCGCTGGGCCGCCCGCTCGAGCTCCTCCGCGGAGGGGCCGGTCACGACGACACCGCTCGCGGCGTCGACGATCACGGTCTCGCCGTCGCGGAGGCCGGCGGCCTCGGCGGCGCCGACGACCGCCACGATGCCCTTCTCCCGGGCGAGGATCGCGGTGTGCGAGGTCGGGCCGCCGTCGGTGGTCACCAGGGCCAGCACCTGGTCGAGCTTCAACAGCGCCGTGTCGGCGGGGGCGAGGTCGCGCGCGACGAGCACGAACGGGTGTCCGGGGTCCGGCACGCCGGGCGCGGCGACGCCGCGCAGGTGCGCGAGCACCCGCTGGGCGATGTCCTCGAGGTCGGCCGCACGCTCGCCGAGGTAGCCGCCGACCGCTTCGAGGGTGGCGCGGAAGCCGGCGAACGCATCGTGCACGGCCCATTCCGCCGTGCTGCCGGCGTCGATGCGGCTGTCGACCTCGTCCTGCAGGGTCGGGTCCTCGGCGATCATCGCCTGGGCCTCGAGCACCTCCTGGGCGGCCCCGCCGGCGAGCTCTCCGCGCGCCGTGAGCTCGGCGGCCACGGCGCTGACCGATTCGCGCGCTCGTGCGCGCTCGGCATCCGCTCCGATCGTGCTCGGCGCCTGCTCCGGTGCGGGCAGCGCCTCCGTCATCCGGATCACCGGCCCCTGGGCGATGCCGAGGCCGATCCCCACCCCGCGCAGCTCGCTCATCAGGCGCTCTCCGCATCGTGGTCGGTGGTGAGCAGCTCGGTGAGGGCGTCGAGGACCGCATCGGCGCCGTCGCCGTCGGCGGTGATGGTGACGTAGTCGCCGAACTCGATCGCCAGGCCGATGACGCCGAGGATGCTGGCCGCGTTCACCGGGGCGCCGGCGTCCTTCGCGATGGTCACCGGGATGCCGGCGTCCTTCGCGGCCTGCGCGAACAGCTTGGCCGGGCGCGCGTGCAGCCCGTGCGACGATCCGATCCGGACGGTGCGTGAGACGGTCATGGTCTTCCTTCCGATGTGGTGCGGGGGTCAGCGAGGGCGGAGCGGGCGAGGGCCAGCGTGCGGCGGCCGTCCCGGTCGTCGAAGACGTCGTCGGGGAGCACGATGACGGGCATCGGGAGCACCTCCTGCAGATCCACGGCTCGGTCCTTCAGATGCGGTCCGACGAGGATCAGATCGGCGCTGGAGGCGGTCACCGACTGCGCGGTGCCCGCGGCCGTCTCCCAGTCGAGACCAGCCGCCTCCGCCGCACGCCGCAGCCTCTGGGCGACGAACGTGCTCGACGCGCCCGCGCCGCAGATGACCAGGATCCTCATCGATTCCGCCTTCCTGAGAACAGTCTGGGAGCGCGGCGCCGCGACCGCCAACACGAAGTTTTCCGCCCCTGCGGAACATCCGCTTCCGGCCCCGGCCGCCCGGATGCTGACATCATGGAGACGCGGGACACCGGCGTCGCCCGCGGAGGAGTCGGAGGCATATGTCGCGTCAGCGTCAGGATCAGCTCCTGGCCGCCCTGCTGCGCCAGGACGCGTGGGCGACGGCGGCGAGCCTCGCGGATGTGCTCGGGGTGACCCCTCGGAGCATCCGCTCCTACGTCGCGTCGCTGAACGGCAGGGTGCCCGACGGCGATGCCGTCGAGTCGGGTCCCGCCGGGTACCGTGCGGGCGCGTCCGCCCGCGACGCTCTGCGCACGAGGTCGGGGGAGAGCACGCCCCGGCACCGGCTGCACGCGGTGGTGCGGATGCTGCTCGACGACGCCGAGGGCATCGACGTGTACGAGGCGGCCGCGCGGCTGCATGTGAGCGAGGCGACCCTGGAGGCCGATCTGACGCGTGTGCGCGGGCTGCTCGGCGAGACCGGCCTGCTGCTCGAGCGCGACCGCGAGCTGGTGCGGCTGAGCGGGTCGGAGGAGGCCCGGCGCCGTCTGATCAGCCGCCTCGCGCACGACGAGTCCGACACGGCCTCCTTCCATCCCGAGACGTTCCGCACCGCCCTCGTCGGCGACGCCGTGGACGCCAGCGCGGTCGGTCCCTTCAAGACGGCCCTCGTCGAGGAGCTGAACGGGCTCGGCTACTACGTGAACGAGCTGGCGATCTCCGACGTCCTGCTGCACATCGCGATCGCGGCGGACCGGGTCGCCGCCGGGCACGCGCTCGCCGCAGGGGACGCGCCCGTGCGTCAGGAGATCCCGCAGGTGGGAGAGGTCGTCTCCCGGCTCGCCCAGAGCCACTTCGGCGTGCGGCTCGGGGACGGGGACGTGGCGCACCTCGCCTCGCTGGTCCTGACCAGGGTCGTCGCCCCCGGCGACACCGCGACGCAGGACGTCGCCCGCAGCGGCGTGGAGCCGCGAGTCGAGCAGGCGGTGCGCGACGAGCTCGAGCGGGCCGCCGCCGACTACCGGCTCGATCTCGTCGACGACACGTTCGTGCTGCGGCTGTCGCTGCACATCCAGAACCTGCTGCGCCGGGCCGAGAGCCGCGCCCTGTCGCGCAATCCGCTCACGCGCACGCTGAAGTCGACCTACCCGATGATCTTCGAGGTAGCCGTGTCGATCGCGAGCGGGCTGCACGACCGGCTCGGCTCACCCATCCACGACGACGAGATCGCCTACATCGCGATGCATGTCGGCGGCCGCCTCGAACGCAGCCGCGCGGCCGCATCGATCCTCACCGCCACGATCGTGTGCCCCGGCTACTACGAGCTCCACGAGCTGCTGCGATCCAGCGTGGACCGCTCTCTGGGCTCTGCCATCGAGGTCACCGGCGTCGTGACCAGCGTCGACCCGGACTGGTCGTCGTTCGACACCGACCTCGTGCTGTCGACGATCGAGCCGGCCGTCGCCGACGAGCGCCTGGTGCGGATCCATCCGTTCTTCTCCGAGACCGATGCCGAGCGCGTGCAGCAGGCGGCGGCGCGCCTGCGCCGGGCGCGGAGGCTGAACCGGCTGCGTGAGGAGCTGTCGCGCTACTTCGACGCCGACGCCTTCCTGCATCCCCTCCCTGACGAGGGCGAGGAGGGGGTCATCCGCCGGCTGGGCGACCTGCTCGTGCGCCGTGGGCTGATCGGCGCGGACTACGTTGAGAACACCATCGTGCGCGAGGGGATGTCGTCGACCGCGTTCACCGATGCGCTCGCGGTGCCGCACGCCCTGCAGATGACGGCGAGCCGCACGGCGATCGCGATCGGCGTGGCCGACGGCTCGGTGGCCTGGGGAGACGGACGCGTGCAGGTGGTCGCCCTCGCCGCCTTCAGCGAGGATGACCGCGCGGCCTTCCAGACCGTGTTCGAGCAGCTCGTCGAGGTGTTCAGCGAGCACGACAGCGTGCAGCGGATCGTCCGCCGGGGATCGACCTTCGAGGCGTTCCTCGACGAGCTGGTCGCCGTGATCGACGGCTGAGCCGTCTGCGCGTCAGCCCTGCGGGTCGAGCACGGCGGCGAGGGCGTCCAGCAGAGGGGCGGATGCCGGGGCGTCCGCCGTCTCCAGGGTCACCACGTCGCCCTCCTCGAGTCCGAGCGTCATCACCGCGAGGACGCTGCCGAGGTCGGCCTCCGCGCCGGTCGCGGTGCGCACGGTGACCGGGCGGCCGTAGGCCATGACGAGACGGACCAGCTCGGCGACGGGCCGCGCGTGCCCTCCGCCCAGGGCGCTGATCGTGACCCGACGACTCGCCATGCCCGCCTCGCTCAGGAGCGCTCCTCGAGGAGGCCGCGCACCCCGGCCTCGAGATCCGCGACCGTCTGCGCGGCCGCGTCCGCCGACTCGGCCTTCGCGTCGATGTACACCTTGAGCTTGGGCTCGGTGCCGCTCGGCCGCACGATCACGCGCGAGCCGTCGGCCAGCCGGTAGCGCAGCACGTCACCGGACGGCGCGCCGGCCGGGGCGCCGAGCAGATCCTCCGCGGCGGCGACGGCGTGCGTGCCGACGTGCGTCGGAGGCATCGTGCGCAGCGACAGCATGACGCGCCCGATGATCGACAGGTCGTCGACGCGGACCGAGACCTGGCCGCTCGCGAAGTGTCCGTAGACCTCGCCGATCTCGGTGAGGAGGTCGGCCACGGCGATCCCGCGCTCGCGCGCCTCTGCGGCGATCCCCAGGATCGCGACGGCGGCGGAGATGCCGTCCTTGTCGCGCACGGTCGCGGGGTTCACCAGATAGCCGAGGGCCTCCTCGAAGCCGAACACCAGGCCGGGGGCGCGTGAGATCCACTTGAAGCCGGTGAGCGTCTCGTGGAAGCCGAGACCGTGATGCGCGGCGATCGCGCCGAGGCCGGGGGAGGACACCAGCGAGCAGGCGAGGGACGCGCCAGGGGTCCCCTCGGCGGCCCGTGCGGCGCGGGCGCCGAGCAGCAGGCCCACCTCGTTCCCGGTCAGCCGCCGCCAGCCGCCCGCGGCCCGGGCGTCGGGGATCGCCACGGCGAGGCGATCCGCGTCGGGGTCGTTCGCCAGGATGAAGTCGGCCTGCACTCGACGCGCGCGGGCGAAGGCGAGGTCCATCGCTCCGGGCTCCTCCGGGTTGGGGAAGGAGACCGTGCGGAAGGTCGCATCCGGGTTCAGCTGCTCGCTCACCACGAGGGGCTGCGGGTAGCCGGCCGCCGCCACGATGCGCGAGAAGGTCTCCCAGCCGACGCCGTGCATGGCCGTGTAGACCCAGCGCATCCCCGCGGCGGCCTCGGGCGCGGGCGCGACGGCCGCCGTGGCGGACACGTAGGCCTGCACGACGTCCTCGCCGGCGGTCTCGTACGCGGTGGAGCGCGGCAGCGCGGTCACGTCGCCGGTGTCCGCCACCCGCTGGATGTGCGCGGCGATCTCGGCGTCCGCCGGAGCGACGATCTGCGAGCCCTCGTCGGCCCCGCCCAGGTACACCTTGTACCCGTTGTCGTTCGGCGGGTTGTGGCTCGCGGTGACCATGACCCCGGCGTCGGCCCCGAGGTGGCGCACCGCGAAGGCGAGCACCGGGGTCGGCAGCAGACGGGGGAGGAGGATCGCGCGCAGGCCGGCGCCGGCGAACAGCTCGGCCGAGTCCGTGGCGAAGACCCGCGAGTTGCGGCGTCCGTCGTACCCGATCACGACCGTCGGGGTGCGTGTGCCCGCCTTCTCCCGCAGATAGGCCGCGAAGCCGGCCGCCGCCTGGGCCACCAGGACGCGGTTCATCCGGTTGCTGCCTGCGCCCAGCTCTCCGCGGAGTCCCGCCGTGCCGAACGCGAGGCGCGACCCGAAGCGATCGGCGAGATCGGCGGCGGCGGCCTCGTCTCCCGCCGCCGCGAGCGTGATGATGCCGGCGAGCTCGTCGCGGGTCTGGTGGTCGGGATCCTGTCGCAGCCAGGCGCGGGCGCGGTCCAGGAGCTCGTCGCTCACAGCGCCTCGATGACGCGGGCGAGGAGCTTCGTGATCACGGGCTCCGCGAGCTGACCCGCCTCGATCACCTCGGCGTGGCTGAGCGGGGTCTGCTGGATGCCGGCGGCGAGGTTGGTGATGAGCGAGAAGCCGAGGACCTCCATGCCCGCCTCGCGGGCCGCGATCGCCTCGAGGGCGGTGGACATGCCCACGATGTGGCCGCCGATGATCTTCGCCATCTGGACCTCGGCCGGCGTCTCGTAGTGGGGGCCGCGGAACTGCGTGTAGACGCCCTCGTCGAGCGTGGGGTCGACCGTGCGGGCGATGTCGCGCAGGCGCTTCGAGTACAGGTCGGTGAGATCGATGAACGTCGCGCCCTCGAGAGGGGAGTCCGCGGTGAGGTTGATGTGGTCGCTGATGAGGACGGGCTGGCCCGGCTTCCAGGTCTCGCGGATGCCGCCGGCGCCGTTGGTGAGGACCATGATCGTCGCTCCCGTCGCCGCGGCGGTGCGCACCGAGTGCACGACGCGGCGGACGCCGTGGTCCTCGTAGTAATGGGTGCGGGCGCCGATGACGAGGACGTTCTTGCCGTCGGGGGTGCGGATGCTGCGCAGGGTGCCGACATGGCCCTCGAGGGCGGGCTTGGAGAAGCCGGTGACCTCGGTGGCGGGGATCGTGGCGACGGTCTCGCCGATGATGTCGGCGGCCTTGCCCCACCCGCTGCCGAGGGTGAGGGCGATGTCGTGCTTCTCGACTCCGGTCAGTCGTGCGATGTCCGCTGCGGCCGTGGCGGCGACCTCGAAGGGGTTCGCCTTCGGGTCGTCGAGAGGGTTGCTGTGAGTTTCGGGCATGCGTCCACTCTATGAACGTGACGGCTCGCCCGCCAGGATTGCGGAAGAATGGAGATCATGTCTTTCACCCCTTTTGAGCGCACCCAGCGCGTCGCCGTCCTCGGCGGCGGTCCCGGCGGCTACGAGGCGGCTCTCGCGGCCGCCCAGCTCGGAGCCGAGGTGACCCTGGTCGAGCGCGTGGGCATCGGCGGATCGGCCGTGCTCACCGACGTCGTGCCCTCGAAGAGCCTGATCGCCACCGCCGATGCGGCCGTCGCGATCTCCGAGGCCAGCGACCTGGGCGTGCAGTTCTACGCCAAGGGGGAGAACGGCAAGCCGCTCAAGCCCGAGATCGCGATCAACCTCGCGGCCGTCAACAAGCGTCTGATCGCCCTCGCCGGCCAGCAGTCCGAGGACATGCGCTCCACGCTCCTCGAGGCGGGAGTGCGCATCCTCTCCGGTCACGGCCGGCTCGAGGGCCCGAACGCGATCGTCGTGTCGACCGGGGTCGACGGCACCGACTTCGACCGCATCGAGGCCGACACGATCGTCGTCGCGGTGGGCGCGTCGCCGCGCGAGCTCGACTCCGCCAAGCCCGACGGCACGCGCATCCTGACCTGGACCCAGCTGTACGACATGAAGGCGCTGCCCGAGCACCTGATCGTCGTCGGCTCGGGTGTCACCGGTGCGGAGTTCGCCTCGGCCTACATGAACCTCGGCGCCGAGGTCACCCTGATCTCCAGCCGCGACCAGGTGCTGCCCGGCTCCGACCAGGATGCGGCGCGCGTGCTGGAGAAGGTCTTCAAGCGCGGCGGCATGCACGTGCTCTCGAAGTCCCGCGCGGACAAGGTCGAGGTCACGAAGGACGGCGTCGTGGCGACGCTGTCCGACGGCAGGACCGTCGAGGGCTCGCACTGCCTGATGGCGGTCGGATCGATCCCGAACACCGCGGAGATCGGTCTGCAGGACGCAGGGGTGGAGCTCACCGAGTCGGGGCACATCCGCGTGAACAAGGTCGCCCGCACCTCGGTGCCGAACATCTACGCCGTCGGCGACTGCACGAACTTCTTCCCGCTGGCATCCGTCGCCTCCATGCAGGGTCGCACCGCGGTGTTCCACGCCCTGGGCGACATCGTGATCCCGCTCGAGCTGCGCAAGATCACCTCGAACATCTTCACCGCGCCCGAGATCGCCACGGTCGGCTTCAGCGAGCAGGACGTGGAGGACGGCGTCGCTGACGGTCTCGTCTACAAGCTGCCGCTCGCGGCGAACCCGCGCGCGAAGATGATGGGCATCAAGGACGGCTTCGTGAAGCTCATCGCGCGCAAGGGCTCCGGCACGGTCATCGGCGGAGTGATCGTGGCGCCGAAGGCCTCCGAGCTGATCTACCCGATCGCGGTCGCCGTCGAGCGTCGGCTCACGGTCGACCAGGTGTCCCGCGTGTTCGCGGCCTATCCCTCGCTGTCGTCGAGCATCACCGACGCCTCGCGCGCCATGCACAAGGTCGTCTCCGGCTGAGCGCAGCCCGAAGAGACGAGAGAAGGCCCCACCTCGGTGGGGCCTTCTCTCGTCTGCGTCCGGTGTCAGCTGATCGTGAGCAGCTGGTGCCCTGCTGACACGGTGGCTCCGGGGTCGGCGTTGATGTTGCCGATCACGCCGTCCTTGTGCGCCTGCAGCGGCTGCTCCATCTTCATGGCCTCGAGCACGACGACCAGGTCGCCCTTGACGACCTGCTGGCCCTCTTCGACGGCGATCTTGACGACCGTCGCCTGCATGGGCGACTTCACGGCGTCTCCGGAGGCGCCGGCGCTGACGCTGGTCGCGTGGCTGCGGCGCGACGGCGGCACCGCCGCCGGGCGCCCTGCCGCGCTGACGGAGGCGGCGACGCGGTCGGGGAGGCTGACCTCGAGGCGCTTGCCGCCGACCTCGACGACGACGGTGTGGCGTCCCGCGACCTCGGCGGGCGATTCGAGCTCGCCGTCCCAGGCGGGGATGTCGTTCACGAACTCGGTCTCGATCCAGCGCGTGAAGATGCCGAAGCGGCCGTCCTCCGCGGTGAAGGCCGGGTCGTTCACGACCTTGCGGTGGAACGGCAGCACTGTCGGCAGCCCCGACACCTCGAACTCGTCGAGGGCGCGACGCGAGCGCTCGAGGGCCTCGGCGCGGTCCTTGCCGGAGACGATGATCTTCGCCAGCAGCGAGTCGAACGCGCCGGAGACCGAGTCGCCGGCCGTGACGCCGGAGTCGAGGCGGACGCCGGGGCCGCCGAAGGTCTTGAAGACGTGGATGGGTCCGGGCTGGGGGAGGAAGCCGCGACCGGGGTCCTCGCCGTTGATGCGGAACTCGAACGAGTGCCCCTGCGGCTCGGGGTCGGCGTAGTCGATCGTGCCGCCGCCGGCGATGCGGAACTGCTCGCGCACCAGGTCGATGCCGGTGACCTCCTCGGAGACCGGGTGCTCGACCTGCAGGCGGGTGTTCACCTCGAGGAAGGACACGGTGCCGTCGGCGCCGATGAGGAACTCGCAGGTCCCCGCGCCGACGTAGCCGACCTCCTTGAGGATCGCCTTCGACGCCGCGTACAGCTGCGCGTTCTGCTCGTCGGTGAGGAAGGGCGCCGGCGCCTCCTCGACCAGCTTCTGGTGGCGGCGCTGCAGCGAGCAGTCGCGCGTGGAGATCACGACGACGTTGCCCTCGGCATCCGCGAGGCACTGGGTCTCGACGTGCCGGGGCCTGTCGAGGTACTTCTCCACGAAGCACTCTCCGCGTCCGAAGGCGGCGACCGCCTCGCGCGTGGCCGACTCGAACAGCTCGGCGACCTCGTCGAGCTCGCGGGCGACCTTCAGGCCGCGGCCGCCGCCGCCGTAGGCGGCCTTGATCGCGATCGGGAGGCCGTGCTCCTTCGCGAAGGCGACGACCTCGTCCGCGCCGGAGACCGGGCCGGGGGTGCCGGGGGCGAGCGGCGCCCCGACCTTCTCGGCGACGTGACGGGCGGTGACCTTGTCGCCGAGCGCCTCGATGGCCTCAGGAGACGGGCCGATCCAGGTCATGCCGGCGGCGATCACCGCACGGGCGAACTCGGCGTTCTCGGCGAGGAATCCGTAGCCGGGGTGCACGGCGTCGGCCCCGGAGCGGCGGGCGATCGACAGGATCTTCTCGATCTGCAGGTACGTCTCGGCGCTGGTCGTCCCTCCCAGCGAGTACGCCTCGTCGGCGAGGCGGGAGTGCATCGCATCCCTGTCCTGGTCGGCGTAGACGGCGACCGAGCCGATGGCGGAGTCGCGGGCGGCGCGGATGATGCGGACGGCGATCTCGCCCCGGTTGGCGATGAGGACCTTCTCGATGGGCATGAGTGTCAGCCTATCGAGAAGGGCCGCGATCTATTTGACGACTCCCCACAAGAAAGGGCAGAAAACGTGTCGGGAGCCTACGACCACAGGTCGGTCCAGGTGACCCCCAGCTCGGAGACCAGACGCCGGATCGTCGACAGGGACATGCCGACGACGGTCGACGGATCGCCCTCGACCCTGGTGATGAATGCCCCGCCCAGACTGTCGACGGTGAAGGCCCCCGCGACGTGCAGCGGCTCGCCCGAGGCGACGTAGGCGGCGATCTCGGCATCGGAGACGTCGGCCGCGAAGGTGACGGATGCCGCGGCGACGGCGGTCGCCTCGACCGGTGCGGCGCCGGGGGAGATGCGGTGCACGGAATGGCCCGAGTGGAGGATGCCGGTGGCCCCGCGCATCTGCCGCCACCGCCGCGTCGCCTCCTCCGGGGTGTGGGGCTTGCCGTAGACGCGGCCGCCGATCTCGAACATCGAGTCGCCGCCGATCAGGACGCCGTCGAAGCCTCCGTCGGCGGAGAGCCGCCGGGCGACGTCGCCCGCCTTGGCGCGGGCGAGCAGCAGCACCAGCTCGTCCGGGGGCAGCTCCGCTCCGCGCCGCTCGGCGGCCTCCGCCGCCACGGCGTCCTCGTCGACGTCCGGCGACATGGTCAGCGGCTCGATCCCGGCCTGACGCAGCAGCATCAGTCGGGCGGGGGAGGTGGAGGCCAGGCATACGCGCATGCTCACCACCGTAGCCGCCCGCCGTATCCTGGCAGGATGACCTCTCCCTCCTCCCGCACGCTCGATCTGGACATCACCGGGATCGCGCACGGCGGAACCTTCGTCGCCCGCCACGAGGGGCGGGTCGTGTTCGTCTCCGACGCCATCCCCGGAGAGCGGGTGCGCGCCCGCCTCGACCCGTCGACGAGCTCAGGGACCCAGAATGCGGAGTCCAAGAGGTTCTGGCGCGCCGAGACCGTCGAGGTGCTCGAGGCGTCGGAGCATCGCCGCCCGCACGTGTGGGCGGAGGCCGACGTCTCGCGGGACCCCGAAGATCGCGCCGGCGGCGCCGACCTCGGGCACATCGACCTCGCGCACCAGCGCGTCCTCAAGCGGCAGGTGCTCACCGAGGCTCTGGACCGCTTCGCCGGCGGAGGGCTCGACGTCCCCGAGGTGGAGGCCGTCGACTCCTCCGACGGCACCGGATGGCGCACACGGGTCAGCCTGCACGTCGACGGCGACGGCCGGATCGGACCCTACGCCGCCCGCAGCCACCGCGTGGTCGACGTCGCCTCGCACCCGCTGGCGCGTCCCGCGATCGTCGAGGCCGCCGCGGGGCTCGCCGGCGCCCGCCCCGGCCGCATCGAGCTCGTCGAGCCGGGCGACGGACGGGTGCGGGTCGTCCGCAGGGAGGAGGCGGTGCGGAGCCCCGGCTCCCGCCGTCCGCCCCGGCGCGCGCACGAGATCGTGCACGAGCAGGTGGGGGAGCGGCGGTTCCAGGTCGACGCGGACGGATTCTGGCAGGTGCACCCGCGGGCGGCATCCGTCCTGGACGCCGCCGTCTACGGCCTGCTCGAGGACCGCGTCGACGAGACGTCGACGCACTACGACCTGTACGGCGGGGTGGGCCTGTTCGCGGCCACCCTCGCCGACCTCGGCGCGACCGACATCGTGACGGTCGAGTCCAGCCCGCGGGCGACCGGCCATGCCAGGCAGAACCTCGCCCCGCTCGACGTCACCGCGGTCACCGCCCGCGTCGATCGCTTCCTCGCGACCACGCCGACGGCCGGCGCCGGCGCCGTCGTGCTCGATCCGCCCCGATCGGGAGCCGGCAAGGCCGTCGTCGAGGCGCTGCACGCGATATCTCCCGATGCCATCGCCTACGTGGCCTGCGACCCGGTGGCGCTGGCCCGCGACCTGGGGACCTTCCGCGCGCTGGGGTGGCAGGTGCCGCGGATGCGCGCCTTCGACCTGTTCCCCCACTCGCACCACTTCGAGACGGTCGCCCTGCTCACACGGTGACCGAGACTGTAAAGCATCTGGACGAACTCAGTAGGCTGGACGGATGAGCAGGGTCGCCCTCATCGATGATCACGAGTCCGTCCGCCTCGGGCTCGAGGCGGCGTGCGCACGCGACGGCGAGCAGATCGTGGTGTTCTCCGGCAGCACCGTCGCCTCGTACCTCGACTGGCGCCGGGCGTCGGGGGAGCCGCCGGCCGACGTCGTCGTGCTCGATCTCACGCTCGGCGACGGCACCACCGTGACCGAGAACGTCGCCTCGATCGTCGCCGACGGAGCGAGCGTGGTGATCCACAGCGTCGCCGACCGGCCGGCCGCCGTGCGCGAGGCTCTGGTCGCCGGGGCGGCGGGAGTGGTGAGCAAGTCGTCCGCGCTCGACGACGTGCTCGACGCCATCCGCACGGTCGCCCAGGGCGAGGCGCTCAACAACGTCGAATGGGCGAGCGCGGTCGACGGCGACCGCGAGTTCGCCGACGCCCAGCTGTCCACCCGCGAGCGCGAGGTGCTGCGCCTGTACGCCACCGGGCTTCCCCTCAAGGCCGTCGCCGAGAGGCTCGGGGTGGCCTACTCGACCGCCAAGGAGAACATCTCGCGCGTGCGCGTGAAGTACGTCAGCGTCGGGCGCACCGCATCGACGAAGGTCGATCTGATGCGGCGGGCGATGGAAGACGGCATCTACGCGCCCGACGGGGCGTAGCGTGTCGGTCGAGCCGGTCAGCATCCGAGACGCCTGGAGCAAGATCCCCTCTCCGGGCAGCGTGGAGACCGGATCGGAGCGCTTCACCGTCAAGCGCATGGAGCGGATCCTCGCCACGGTGGTCGCCATCGGATCGGCCGTGCTCGGCACCCAGGCGCTGATCGCCGCGCTCACGACGCTGTCGCGCGCCGACGTCCCGCACGTGGGGATGCTGCTGGCGGTGTTCGTCCCGCTGGCGGCGATGCTGCTCGCCTGCCTGATCGGGCGGGGTGTGCGCACGGCATCCGGCGTCTTCGCGATCGCCTATGTGATCGCGCTCGCCGCGTGGCCCAGCGTGGTCGACCCGCTGCACCGGAACGCCGCGCAGCAGCCGTGGATCTTCTTCCTGGTGAACGTCGGCGTGGTCGCCGCGATGCTCGCCTTCCCGCTGTGGCTGCAGTTCGCCTGGGCCGCCGGGATGCCCTTCGTGTACGGCTACGTGCGCCTGGTCCAGGGCGGTTTCTCACGGGAGTTCTGGGTGACGACGGCGTTCGACGTGTCGTTCACCCTGATCCTGGGCCTCGTGATCATCTCGCTGGGGTGGATGTTCCGCTCGGTGGCCGCCGGGGTCGACGACGTGCGCGGGCGGGCGGTGGCCTCGTACGCCGCCGCGGCCGCCGCGGCCGCCGCCGAGGAGGAGCGCGTGGCGATGTCGGCCCTCATGCACGACAGCGTGCTGGCCGCGCTCATCGCCGCGGAGCGCGCCGAGGGGGAGCGGGCGCAGGACCTCGCCGTGGGGATGGCGCGCGAGGCCCTCACCCGGCTGGCCAACACCGAGGCGGCCGTGGCCGAGGAGGGCAGCGACGAGCCGGTCGCGGTCGCGCAGATCGTCGTGGAGCTGCGGCGGGCGCTGTCCGAGCTGGGCGCCGACGCGATCGTCGAGGAGCGCGGCGCCGTCGGCGCCGTCCCTGGTCGCGTGGCGCGCGCGCTCGTGCTCGCGGCCCGGCAGGCCCTGGGCAACGCGATCACGCATGCGGGCGGTCGCGGGGTGCACATCGTGGTCGAGGCGCGAGGGACGAAGGGGATCGAGGTCGTCGTCAGCGACCATGGACTGGGCTTCGTGCTCGACGAGATCGGGGCCGACCGTCTCGGCATCCGCGCGTCGATCTTCGCGCGGATGGCGGGCGTCGCCGGCACCGCGGAGATCGACTCCGGCGACTCGGGCACCGTGGTGATCCTGGGATGGGAGCCGCACTCGTGAACCGCACGGTGCGCAGCGTGGCGACGCTGCTGGCCATCGGGTTCGCGATGTACTTCGCCGCACGGGCCGTGTGGTGGATCGAGCAGCCGGAGGCGCCGCTGCTGATGGTCGCAGCGATCGTGCTGTACCTGGTCTCCGTGAACATCGCGATCCTGTGGGAGTCGGCGACGATGGTGCGGATGCCGTTGTGGGCCGCGATCCTCGCCGGAGTCTCCAGCGTGGTCGTCCCGAGCCTGGCCACGCACTCCCTGGCGGCTGAGCACCGCACGGCGCCGTTCGCGACCTGGTACATCGGCGCGATCGGCCTGCTCGGCGTCGTGCTCGTCGTGCGTCGCCGGTTCCTGATCGCCGGTCTCAGCCTGCTCGGGCTCATCGCGACGACGTGGGTCCATCTCGGCATCGTCAGCGCCCTGTCGCTCGGTCTGGTCGGCTCGATCATGTGGGTGGTGGTGGCCGTGCTGCTCGTGCTTTTCTGGGACCGCGCGATCCGGGACACCGAGCGCCTCGCCGACATCCAGCAGGCGGTCTCGGCCTGGCACGCGACGCAGCAGGTGCGGCAGCGCGAGCGGCGCCTGCGCACCCAGTTCGCCCTCGCGGTCGCGGGGCCCGTGCTCACGCGCGTCGTCGCCGCTCACGGGGTCCTCGACGAGGACGAGAAGCTCGAAGCGCGGCTCGCCGAGGGTCGTCTGCGCGACGAGCTGCGCGGGGCGAGCCTGCTCAACGACGCGGTGCGCGACGCGATCGCCGACGCTCGGCGACGCGGGGTCGCGGTGACGGTGTTCGACGAAGGCGGGCTGGACGACCTCGATGAGCAGCGCCGAGCGGAGATCCGCGACGAGCTCGCCGCCGTTCTCGGCGACGCCCGCGCCGATCGGCTCATCATCCGCTCCGCGCGCGACGAGCGGACGGCCGTCACCGTCGTAGGACGGGCGAGCGCCGGGTCGTGGCGAGACGACGACGCGGTCGATCTCTGGCACGAGATCCCGCGCGACGCCCACGGATCCTGACGGCGTGAGCGGAGGAGCCCGATGTCGGCCGCGCAGCGTGAGAGGACCCGCCTTCGCCTCGGCTCTGATCGGGGGAGGAAAGGCCAGAGCCGAGGTGAGCAGGAGTGGGCGAGGGGCGGCGAAGCCGCCCGCCCCTCGCCAGCGCGGCACAGTTACCCGAAAACTGTCCGCTGGTGGCCGGTCGTCGTCTGCCTACCCTGGGGCGGAGAGACCGGCCGAACGCGAAGCGTCCCCTTTAGTCTCACCTTTCTGGCGAAGGTTGTCTGTAGGTATTTTGGGGGACAAAATTGGCCGAAGGTCTGAGCGCGAATGCGGGAGGATAGGACGATGGGCATGCGCCGTGGCACCAACCTTCCCCGGATGGGCGACTTCAACCAGGCTGTCATCCTCGAGGCGATCAGGCGCACCAGCGAGGGGGTCAGCCGGATCGAGCTGTCCGAGGCGACCGGGCTGTCCGCGCAGACGGTGACGAACATCACCCGTCGCCTGCTCGACGACGGGCTGATAGCCGAGGCGGGGCGGACCATCAACGGGCCGGGCAAGCCCCGGGTGATCCTGCGGCTGGTCGCCGACAGCCGCTTCTCCGTCGGCGTGCACCTCGACCCGGCCGTCATCACGCTCGTGCTGCTCGATCTCGCCGGTGCCGTGGTGCGACGCCGCGTCGTGCGCGCCCCGGCCAAGGACCCGCGTCGCATCGTGGGGGCGATGGCGCAGGCCATCGAGGCGATGATCGCGGATGCCGGCATCGACCGCGCCGCCGTCGCCGGGGTCGGCGTCGCGGCTCCCGGGCCGCTGGATGCCGCGCGGGGGACCGTGATCGACCCGCCCAAGCTGCAGGGCTGGCATCGGGTGCCGCTGCGGACCGTGCTGGCCGAGGCGACCGGATTCGCCGTCGCGCTCGAGAAGGACACGACGGCCGCGGCCGTCGGCGAGGTGTGGACGGGCAGCGGGCCGGCCGACGACTCCTTCGTCTTCGTGTATCTCGGCACCGGCATCGGGGCCGCTCTCGTCCGGGACGGCGAGGCGGTGCGCGGCAGCTCGAGGAACTTCGGTGAGATCGGGCACGTCATCGTGGATCCGGACGGCCCGCCGTGCTCCTGCGGTCTGCGCGGATGCGTCGACGTGGTGTGCACCCCGCAGGCGATCGTCGAGCAGGCCGAGCGCGCCGGGGTCTTCCCCGACGATCGCGAGGGCAACGACGTGGAGGCCGTCGAGGTGCGGTTCACGCAGCTGTGCGCGAGAGCGGCGGCGGGGGACCTGCAGGCGCTTCAGGTGCTGCGCGGCGCCGCGGCCCGTCTGAGCGTGCTGATCTCGGTGCTCACCAACGCTCTCGACGTCGATCGGGTCGTGCTCGGGGGCCCGTTCTGGTCGCGGCTCGCATCGATCTACCTGGCGGAGATCCCCGCGGGGCTGGACCGGCGCAGCGCGACTCGCGCCGTGCGCACGCTCCCTGTCGAGGGGACGGTCGTCGGAGACGACGTGGGCGCGGTGGGCGCGGCGTGCGTCGTGCTCGACTCGGTGCTGACGCCGCGGGCGTCGGACCTCTATCTCGCGGACTGAACCGCGGCCTCGCGAGCGCGAGTCGTCATCCGCCTTGTACTGATATCTCTAATCGATGTACTATTAGGCGTACGCCGATCTGGGGCGACGCGTGGCATCTGAATCCCGCGTCGGATTTCGGCACAGTCTGTCTGCGTGATCCGTGAGCTGGGGGGCTCACGGATCCGCAGGCTCACACGCCAGGGCGGCTCAGCCCGAGAACCGTCCCCAGGGGATGTCGCGGCGCAGCGGGCGGCGTATCGGACGCTGCGTGCGCTGCCACGCCGAGACGCGGGTCTCGGCAGCGGTGGCTCCGGCCTCCTCCTGCGAATAGGCGTCGCTGACGACGGCGATGAGCGCCGCCAGCTCCTCCTCTGTGGCGGCGCCGCGCAGGATCTCGATCGTCGGCGGCTGCTCTTCGTGGCGTTCGGCGGTCACAGCGGGATGTTCCCGTGCTTCTTGGGGGGCAGCTCTGCCCGCTTGCCGCGCAGCGCGCGCAGGGCCTTCGCGATGGAGACGCGCGTGTTCGCCGGCTCGATGATCCCGTCGATCTCGCCGCGCTCGGCGGCCAGGAACGGGCTGGTCACGCTGTAGGTGTACTCGTTGGCGAGGCGTGTGCGCACGGCCGCGACGTCTTCGCCCGCCTCCTCGGCCTTCTTGATCTCGCCCCGGTACAGGATGTTCACGGCTCCCTGACCGCCCATGACGGCGATCTCGGCGGTCGGCCAGGCGAGGTTCACGTCGGCGCCGAGCTGCTTCGAGCCCATCACGATGTAGGCGCCGCCGTAGGCCTTGCGCAGGATCACGGTGACCAGCGGAACGGTGGCCTCGGCATACGCGTAGATGAGCTTCGCGCCGCGGCGGATCACGCCGGTCCACTCCTGGTCGGTGCCAGGGAGGTACCCGGGCACGTCGACGAGGGTCACGATCGGGATCGAGAACGCGTCGCAGAAGCGCACGAAGCGGCTGGCCTTCTCGCCGGCCTCGATGTTCAGCGTGCCCGCCATCTGCGAGGGCTGGTTGGCGATGATGCCCACCGACCGGCCCTCGACGCGGCCGAAGCCGATCACGATGTTCGGAGCGAACAGCGGCTGCACCTCGATGAAGTCCCCGGCGTCGACGACGTGCTCGATCACCGTGTGGATGTCGTAGGGCTGGTTGGGGGAGTCGGGGATGATCGCGTTGAGGGTGCGATCGGCATCCGTCGTCTCCCATTCGAAGCCGCTCTCGTAGCCGGGGATCTCGGCCATGTTGTTGTCCGGCAGGAAGCCGAGCAGGGTGCGCGCGTAGTCGATCGCGTCGTCCTCGTCCTCGGCGAGGTAGTGGGCGACCCCGGAGCGCGTGTTGTGGGTGAGCGCGCCGCCGAGCTCCTCCATGCCCACGTCCTCGCCCGTCACCGTCTTGATCACGTCGGGTCCGGTCACGAACATCTGGCTGGTCTTGTCGACCATGATCACGAAGTCGGTGAGGGCAGGGCCGTAGACCGCGCCGCCGGCGGCGGGGCCCATGATGATCGAGATCTGCGGGATGACTCCGGAGGAGCGCGTGTTCAGGCGGAAGATCTCCCCGTACTTGCTGAGGGCGAGCACGCCCTCCTGGATGCGTGCGCCGCCGGAGTCGAGGATGCCGATGATCGGCATCCCGCCGGTGAGGGCGAACTCCATGATCTTGATGATCTTGTCTCCGGACACCTCGCCGAGCGAGCCGCCGAAGGTGGTGAAGTCCTGGGAGTACACGGCGACGGTGCGGCCGTGGATCGTGCCGACCCCCGTGACGACGGAGTCTCCGTATGGGCGGTTGCGGTCCATGCCGAACGCGGTGGTGCGGTGGCGGACGTACTCGTCGAACTCCACGAAGCTGCCGGGGTCGACGAGGAGCTCGATGCGCTCGCGGGCGGTCATCTTGCCCTTGGCGTGCTGCTTCTGCTGTGCGACCTTCTCTGCGTCGACGACGGCGTCGTTGTAGCGAGCGCGGAGGTCTGCGATGCGGCCGGCGGTGGTCGAGAGTTCGGGCTGTTCCGTCACGTTCTCCACCCTAGCGCGGGCTCGGCGACGACCGTTGGATGCTCGCTACAACGCGATCCGTGATCCTTTGGCGCATGCTCACTCCTCGCCGTGCGGTTCGTCTGGCCTGGTGTCAGACCACGAATCGCCACACGTACTCCAATCCGTCGCTCTGGCGGAACCAGGCGAGGGTCACGACGACCTCGTCGAGATCCGCCGTGCACAGGCACAGCTCGAGCTGCTCCGCGGGCAGCACCTGACCCCACAGCTGCGTGGTCTCGCATCCGCTGCGGTCTTCGCGGAAGATGCGCACGAAGTCCGCGGGCTCGCCGCCGAGATTGGTCACGACGGGGTGCGCGGTGTCCTCCCGCGAGACGTGCCAGGGAACGCGGTAGGCGAGGGGCGGCGGGACATCGGCCGGATCGAGCGGTCTCAACATGCGCGCAACGCTAGGAGCGGCATCCGACGCGGAGCGCCCCCGTGGGGGCTCGGCGGGCGCGGCCTGTGGAGGGCTCGTCAGCCGAGCTCGGATGTGGAGGACGAGTCGATGCGCGGCCGGCGCCCCGCGGTCAGCGCCTTCCGCCCGGCCCAGGTGACCCCTCGTGCCGCCGTGCCTGCGGCGCCGGCGACCGCGCCGGCCACGAACTGCGCGCCGTGCAGCATCCGCTTCTCCAGCTTCTCGGCGCCGTCGACGGGCTCCAGCTCGGCGGGCAGGCTCAGCGGCGGCGGGCCGAACGCCTGGCGTGAGGTGGTCAGCACACGGCGTCCCAGGATGTGGTTGCCCGTGCCGCCGATCACGGCGCCGACTCCGAAGGGCATGGCCTTGCCGAGGAAGGACGCCCCGCCGCGTGAGGCGAACTGGCGGATGAACGCGCTCTTGAGCCGATCGACCATCGGTCCGACCGCGGCGCGGGGGAGCGACTTCGTCACGAGCTCGCCCCAGTACGCCGATCGCGTGCCGCCGCGCCCGGTGGCCTGGCCGGCCAGCTGGCTCACCAGGGCGACACCCTCCTTGCCGAGCATCAGGGTCATCACCAGGGCCCTCGCGCGCTCGGGGTTCGCCACCGCGATGCCGTGCACCTCCGCCACCGACTGGGCGAACAGCGCGGTCGACTCGACGAAGCCCACGGTCTCGACGCCGGACAGGGCCAGGGTCACTCCGGTGCCGATCCCGGGGATGACGGCGGTCGCACCGACGGCGGCGCCGCCGGTGGTCACCGCGGTCAGATAGCGGGTCTCGAGGATGCGCACGATCTCCGCCGGCGTGGCATGAGGGTGCCGCAGGCGGATGCTGCGGATGTGCGCCAGCACGAGCGGACGCTGGATCGAGAGGACGCGGTCGAGCCCGCGGACCATGAGCGGATGCTCGTGCGAGCCCACCGGCGGCACTCCCTTGTCCCACGGTGATCCGTCGGGCAGGGAGTGGATCTTGTGCACCTTGTTCCCCATGAGTCAGATCCTAGGTACACCGCCCGCGAAAACGCCGAATGCCCGGTCCAGGAGGGACCGGGCATCCGTCGAGAGGATCAGGGACGAGATCAGACGAAGAGGTTCGCCCGCTCGAGGTCCTCGGCGAAGTCGACCTCGACCGCGTACAGGTCGGAGACGTCCATCGGCTCGAGGAGTACGCCGTCCTCGGCGATCGCCAGCTCGAGACCGCGCTCGAAGTAGTCCTGGTCGTCGACGCGCTGCAGCTGGCGGATGAACGCCTTCTTGTGCGCCGAGGAGATGTAGTTGATGCCCACGGCCTCGCCGAGACCGCCCTTGACGGTCTTGGACAGCTCCTTGATGAAGCCCTCGGCGGTGACGGTGTACTTCACCTCTTCATCGCTGACCTTGGAGGTGTTGACCGTGACGAAGGACTGGTCGCGCTCGATGTACGCGGCGGCGCGGCCCAGGATCATCGGGTCGAACACGACGTCGCCGTTCATCCACAGCACGCCCGCCTTGCCGGTCGCGGACAGCGCGCGCAGCAGGCTCTTCGAGGTGTTGGTCTCGTCGTAGCGCTCGTTGTGGACGTAGTTGACGTTCGGGAACGCCTCGATGATGGTCTCCGCGCGGTATCCGACGACCGTGGTGATGCGCGCATCGGACCCGAACGCCGCACGGATGTTCTCGTGCTGCTGGCGCATGATGGAGCGGCCGTCGCTCAGCTCGGTGAGCGGCTTCGGCAGCGCGCGTCCGAGACGCGAGCCCATACCTGCTGCGAGAATGACGGTCTGAAGAGTCACGAGTGCTCCTAAAGGAAGATGTGTTCACGGCCGGTTCACCAGCCAGACACTTCGTCGTGCCGGTCCCATGGTAGCGACCGAGCCTGGAAGAGCCCGGGGCATTCCGCCCCCGTTGCCATTTCGTGATCGAGTACACACGGAACGCACAGATTCGGCGCGTCGTGGACGATGCCCAGATTACACGCAGGATCGGGGCGGCGAAATGTTGCGTCGAGCCGGACTTCGCCAGGCGCGGTTGATACCCTCGGACGGTGACTGCTTCCCCCGACGACCGCACCTCCGAGGTGGCTGACGCCGCGAGCACGCCTGCGAAGCGGGGCAGTGAGCGAGCGAAGCGAGACGAAGTGAAGACGCCGGCCAGGAAGGCGCCGGCGAAGAAGACCCCGGCCACACGCGCTCCGGCGCGCACGGCGGCTCAGAACGCCGCACCCGCCGTCGACTCCGTCACGGAGCCGGCGGCTGCGGACACCGTGCAGAAGCCGCCCGCCAAGAAGCCGACCGCCGCCGCGGCCCGCGCCGCCGCGGCGAAGAACTCCGCCGCGCGCACCCCCGCCGCGCCTCGCACGGCGGCCAAGGGGTCGGCGCGGACGGCGGCGGCGAAGAGCGGCGCGGCTCCCCGGACGACGGCCAAGACCGCCGCATCGAAGACGGTGGCGGCGAAGACCGCCGCCGAACGGGCTGCTGCGGCGAAGACCACGGAGCGCACCGCCGCCGCGAAGCGCAACACGGTGAAGACGACGGCCGCGGTCACCGCGGCGAAGACCGCAGCCGCCAAGAAGGCCGCTGCTGCGAAGGCCGCCGAGGAGGCCGCTGCGGCGAAGGCTGCTGAGGAGGCCGCCGCTGCCGAGGACGTGGAGAGCGCGCCCGCTGCCGAGGAGGCCGCCCCTGCGGCGGAGGCAGCCGAGACCTCGGAGGAGGCAGCGGAGACGATCGAGACCGCGCTCCCGACTGAGGCGGCCGAGGGCGCCATCGGAGAAGAGCCTGTCGCAGAGGAGCCCGCAGTGGAGGAGCCCGCGACGGCCGAGCCCGCGACGGCCGAGCCCGCGGCGGTCGAGCCCGTCGCGGCCGAGCCCCTCGCGGAGGAGACTGCCACGGGCGAGCCTGACGCGGACGGACCGGTCGTCGTGGAGGACCCGGTCGTCGATGCGCCGGTCTCCGATGCGCCGAGCGATGCGGACGGCTCTCCCGCCGAGGCGGACGTCGCGGTTCCCGAGGCGGCCGTCGAACCGGCCGCCGAGACCTCCGTCCCCGCGGCCGGCGGCGAGGCGGCCATCCGCATCCGCGGCCTCGTGAAGACCTTCGGCGATCACACCGCCGTGAACGGCATCGACCTCACGGTTCCCGCCGGATCGTTCTACGGCATCGTCGGCCCGAACGGCGCGGGCAAGACCACGACCCTGTCGATCATCGCCGGTCTCCTTCGCTCCGATGCGGGGGAGGTCGTGATCAGCGGCGTCGATCAGTCGACGCAGCCGCTCGCGGCGAAGCGCATCCTGGGCGTGCTGCCCGACCGGCTGCGCACCTTCGACCGTCTCACCGGCCGCCAGCTCCTCTACTACTACGGGCTCCTCCGCGGGCTCGCCGCGAGCGTGATCGAGAAGCGGGTCGCCGACCTCGCCCGCGCGTTCGACCTCGGCGACGCCCTCGGCCGCGTCGTCTCCGACTACTCGGCCGGGATGACGAAGAAGATCATGCTGGCCGGCGCCATGATCCATTCGCCCCGCGTGCTCGTCCTCGACGAGCCGTTCGAGGCGGTCGACCCCGTCTCCTCGGCCGTGATCCTGGACATCCTGCGCGCCTACGTCGCGCACGGAGGGACCGTGATCCTGTCCAGCCACGGCATGGACCTCGTCGAGAGGGTGTGCTCGCGCGTCGCGATCATCGTCAGCGGCGACGTGCTCGCCGAGGGCACGATCGACGAGGTGCGCGCGGGGCAGACCCTGGAGTCGCGCTTCGTCGAGCTCGCGGGGTCGAGCGCCGAGGTGGAGGGGCTCGAATGGCTGCACACGTTCTCCGACTGAGGGTCGCGCTGCTGGTCGGCGCCCTGCGCGGCGAACGGCGTCTGCGCACCATCGGCGCGCTCGTGATCGTCGCCGCGCTCACGGTCGTCGTCTGCGCGGCGGTGCTCAGCCTCGACGAGGCGCCCGTCGCCGTCGCGCGCACGGTCGTCGTGCTCGGCAGCGCGGCGATCCTGCTCGGCTTCCTCATCGGCCCGATCCTCGTCGGGACGGTCGATCAGCTCGATCCGCGCCGGTTCGCGGTGTTCGGGGTGGACGAGAGGCGGATGCCGTGGGTGCTCGCGCTCGCGGCCTTCGTCAGCGTCCCCAGCTTCGCGGTGCTCGCAGTGAACGTGTGCGTGTGCATCGTGGCCATCCGTCTCGGAACGCCCTGGTTCGCGGCGGTGCCGATGAGCCTGCTCGGAGTCCTGACCACCCTCCTCGCCGCCCGCATCGGCATGGCGATCAACGCGCTGCTCCTGCCGGAGCGCCGCTCGCGCGAGCTCACCTCGCTGTTCGCCCTGGCGATCCTGGTCATCGCCTTCCCCGTCGCCGTCTTCCTCGCATCACTGCGGTGGGACGGACACGTGCCGACGACCGTGGGCTCCGTCACCGGGACCGTCGGCCTCACCCCCTTCGCCGCCTCGTCCGGTTTCCTGTTCGCCGCTGCCGTGGACGACACGGCCGGCGCCTGGGCGAGCGGGGTCATCGCCGTCGTGACCGCCGTCGTCTGCGCAGTCGCGTGGACCTGGCTGGTACGTCGGCTGCTGACGACCACCGAGCGGCCGATCGCCTCGCGCGAGCGCACCGGCCTCGGCTGGTTCGGACTGCTGCCGTCGAACGCCTTCGGCGCGATCGCGGCCCGCAGTCTCGTCTACTGGTTCCGCGACCGCCGCTACATCATGAACATCGTGGTGGTGCCGGTCGCCGGCGTGCTCAGTGTGTTCCCGCTGCTCGTGGCGGGCGTGCCTCTCGAGATCGCGGCCCTCGTGCCGGTGCCGGTGATGGCGCTCTTCTTCGGCTGGCTGCCGCACAACGACGTCGCCTACGACTCCACCGCGCTGTGGACCCACGTGGCCAGCGGCGTGCGTGGCGTCCCCGATCGCCTCGGTCGTCTGGTGCCCGTCGTCCTCGTCGCCGTCCCGGTGCTCGCGATCGCGGTGCCGCTGACCCTGCTGTGGATCGCCGACTGGCGTCTGCTGTTCCCGCTGACCGGTCTCGCCGCGAGCCTGCTGTTCTCCGCGCTCGGCATCTCCAGCGTGGTGTCGGTCGTCGCGCCGTACGCGGTGTCCCGCCCCGGCGACAGCCCGTTCCAGCAGCCGCAGCGCCCGACGTCCCGCGGCGCGTTCGGTCCGGCATCCGCGTTCCTCGGCGCGATCGTGCTGAGCATCCCGACGCTCTGGCTGTTCGTCCTCACGATCGTCGAGGGCTCGCAGTACGCCCCGGCCACGCTGTGGGCCGGCATCGGCATCGGCGTCGGAGCTCTGCTCGTGGGCACCGCGGTCGGCGGAAGGGTGTTCGAGCGCGGAGGAGAGCGGCTGATGGAGTTCGTAGAGACGGCCTGATCGACCGCCCGCGCGGCGTTCGACGCGACTAGACTCACGGGATGAGTACTCCGCTGGACAGCCCCGATCAGGGCGGCGTGGCAACGCTTGATCGCGAACTGGAAGAGCTCCTCCGCGAGGAGAATCTCGAGCCGGGCGACCACGAGCGTTTCTCGCATTACGTGAAGAAGGACAAGATCCTCGAGTCCGCGATCACCGGCAAGCCGGTGCGCGCGCTGTGCGGCAAGAAGTGGACTCCGGGCCGCGACCCGGAGAAGTTCCCGATCTGCCCGACCTGCAAGGAGATCTACGAGTCGATGGTCGGCTGACCGGGGATCGCGCGGACCCTATCGGGCGTCGACGAAGAGGGTCGGGATCGCAGGATCCGACTTGCTGAGCGCGAGAGCGCGCACCGGCAGCTCCTCGCGCACTCTCAGGTGGTGCGCCCTGGCGGACGACGTGCCCTCGGCGCCCTCGTAGGAGCGGTCGATCTCGCCGGCCTCGACGAAGGTCACCTGCAGCGGACGGCCATCGGGGTGCTCCGCCGGAGAGTCGAGCTCCTCGAAGCCGTCGGAGACCACGACCGTCTCGGCGACGGCCACGCCATCGGACAGGGTGCGGAAGGCGGCCTTGCGCCCGCCGTGCGAGGCCTTGTCGGCGGATGCCTTCGCCACCGCTATCCACTCGCCGTCCGCGTCCTGCCGGGCGACGAGCTTGTAGACCATGCTGGCGGTGGGGTAGCCCGAGCCGGTGACGACCGAGGTTCCGACGCCGTAGGCGTCGACGGGCGAGGCCGCGAGGGCCGCGATCGCATACTCGTCGAGATCGCTCGTCACGGTGATCCTGCTGCCGGTGGCGCCGAGCCCGTCGAGCTGGGCGCGCACCTCGGCGGCGACGATCGGCAGGTCGCCGGAGTCGATCCGCACCCCGCCGAGGGACGTGCCGGCGACGCGGATGGCGGTCTCGACGCCGGTGCGGATGTCGTAGGTGTCCACGAGCAGCGTGGTGTCCGTGCCCAGGCTCTCGATCTGGGCGCGGAAGGCGTCCTCCTCGCTGTCGTACAGCAGTGTCCACGAGTGCGCGGCGGTGCCCATCGTGGGGATGCCCCAGCTGCGTCCGGCCTCGAGATTGCTCGTCGCCCCGAAGCCTGCGATGTAGGCGGCTCGCGCGGCGGCGACGGCCGAGCGCTCGGCGGCCCGGCGCGAGCCCATCTCGGCGAGCGGGCGCTCGCCGGCGGCGATGCTCATGCGCGAGGCGGCCGTGGCGACCGCGGAGTCGTGGTTCAGCACGCTGAGCGCGAGGGTCTCGAGCACGACCGCGTCGGCGAAGGTCCCCTCGACGGTGAGCACGGGTGATCCCGGGAAGTAGAGCTCGCCCTCGCGGTAGCCGCGGATGGAGCCCGTGAAGCGGTAGCCCTCGAGGTAGCGCAGCGCCTCCGCGTCCACGACCCTCTCGTCGCGCAGGTAGCGCAGCTCGTCGTCGGAGAAGCGGAAGTCGCGCAGCAGCGAGAGCAGGCGGCCCGTGCCGGCGACGACGCCGAAGCGCCGGCCGCCGGACAGACGACGGGAGAACAGCTCGAACACGCTCGGCCGCGAAGCGGTGCCGTCGCGCAGCGCCGCGGCCAGCATGGTCAGTTCGTAGCGGTCGGTGAGAAGCGCCGTCGACGTCGTCATGTGCACAGCCTAGTGTTCGCCGTCGGGCGCCCGACCGCGTGCTCCCAGGGGCCCTGAGCGTGTCGAAGGGTAGGCTGGGCGGTGATGAATGACGCCCCGATCGGAATCTTCGACTCCGGTGTCGGCGGGCTGACGGTGGCCAGGGCCATCCGCGCCCAGCTGCCCCGCGAGTCGTTCGTCTACATCGGCGACACCGCGCATTCCCCCTACGGTCCGAAGCCCATCGCCGACGTGCGCCGGTACTCCCTCGAAGTGCTCGACACGCTCGTCGACCAGGGCGTGAAGATGCTCGTGATCGCCTGCAACACGGCGTCCGCCGCCATGCTCCGCGACGCCAGGGAGCGCTACGACGTCCCCGTGGTCGAGGTCATCGGCCCCGCCGTGCGCCGGGCCGTGTCGACGACCCGCAACGGCCGCGTCGGCGTGATCGGCACGGTCGGCACGATCGGCTCGCGCGCCTATCAGGACATGCTCGAGGTGAACGAGCGCCTCCAGGTGTTCACGGCGGCCTGCCCCCGCTTCGTCGAGTTCGTCGAGGCGGGCATCACCGGCACGCCCGAGGTGCTCGCCGTGGCCGAGGAGTACCTCGCGCCGCTGCGCGACGCCGGGGTGGACACGCTCGTCCTCGGATGCACGCACTACCCGTTCCTGCGCGGGGCGATCAGCTACGTGATGGGGGAGGGCGTGACCCTGGTCTCCAGCGACGACGAGACGGCGGGCGACGTCTACCGCCAGCTCGTGCGCGCCGGCCAGCTCGCCTCGCCGGAGGCCGCGGCCACCTACGTCTACGAGGCCACCGGCGACTCCACCGCCGAGTTCACCGCGCTCGCCAACCGCCTGATGGGTCACGAGGTGCGCGACGTGCAGCTCGTGCAGACCGGGGTCATCGACCTGCCGGCATCCGTCATCGACTCCCTCTGAACCCCGAACCGAAGGAAGCCCATGTCATCCATCGTCCGCGCCGACGGCCGTTCCACCGACCAGCTCCGCGAGATCACGATCGAGCGCGGCTGGAGCGCACAGGCCGAGGGGTCCGCGCTGATCAGCTTCGGCGGCACGAAGGTGCTGTGCACGGCCTCTTTCACGAACGGCGTGCCCCGCTGGCTGACCGGCAAGGGCAAGGGCTGGGTGACCGCCGAGTACGCGATGCTGCCCCGGGCGACGAACAGCCGCAACGACCGTGAGAGCGTGAAAGGCCGCATCGGCGGGCGCACGCACGAGATCTCGCGACTGATCGGCCGCGCCCTGCGCGCGGTCGTCGACACCAAGGCGCTCGGCGAGAACACGATCGTGATCGACTGCGACGTGCTGCAGGCCGACGGGGGCACCCGCACCGCCGCGATCACCGGCGCCTATGTGGCGCTCGCCGACGCGATCGAGTGGGGGCGGGAGAAGAAGTTCATCGGCAGGAACTCGACGCCGCTGCTCGACTCGGTGTCGGCCGTGTCGGTCGGGATCATCGACGGCGAGCCCATGCTCGATCTGGCATACGTCGAGGACGTGCGCGCCGAGACCGACATGAACGTGGTCGTCACCGGACGCGGGCTCTTCGTCGAGGTGCAGGGCACCGCCGAGGGCGCGCCCTTCGACAAGCGCGAGCTGGACGCCCTGCTCGACCTCGGAGTCGCCGGATGCGCTGACCTCAGGGAGCTGCAGCTGAAGGCCCTCGCCCCCTCGACAGGCTCGGGGACCCAGCGATGAGAGTGGTCCTCGCCACCCACAACCCGCACAAGGTCGCCGAGTTCCAGCAGATCGTCGCGCAGACCCGCCCTGATCTCGAGGTGGTCGGCTTCGACGGACCCGAGCCGGTCGAGGACGGCGTGACCTTCGCCGAGAACGCGCTCATCAAGGCGCGCGCTGCGGCGGCGCACACCGGTCTCGTGGCGCTCGCCGACGACTCGGGCATCTGCGTCGACGTGCTGGGCGGCTCTCCCGGCGTCTTCTCCGCCTACTGGGCGGGGCAGCGGAAGGATGCCGTCGCGAACCTCGAGCTGCTGCTCGACCAGCTGCGCGACATCGCCGACCCGCACCGCGGCGCGCACTTCACGTCGACGATCGCCCTCGTGACGCCCGACGGCGTCGAGCGCGTCGTGGAGGGGAGATGGCCCGGGCGCCTCGCTCACGCGGCCTCGGGCGCCGGCGGATTCGGCTACGACCCGATCTTCGTCCCCGACGGGCAGCCGGAGGGGCAGGAGCGCACGGTGGGCGACTTCACGGCCGAGGAGAAGCAGTCGCAGTCGCACCGCGCACGGGCTTTCGCCGAGCTCGTGCCGCTGCTCGCGACGCTGCAGGCGTATTGAGAATCATCCCCATTCCCGACTAGGCGAAACAGGCCTCGAACAGCCCATTCCCGGTCTAGCCTTGGGGCATGCACGACCACGCACCCGCACCCGGCGGCATCCGCTCGGCAGGACATCGGCGCCTGCTGACGATCTCGCTGTGCCTCACCGCGACCATCATGGTCGTGCAGGTGGTCGGCGCGATCCTCACGGGCTCGCTGGCGCTGCTGGCGGACGCCGCGCACATGTTCACCGACGCCTCGGCGCTGGTGATCGCGCTGATCGCGGCGGCCGTGGCGTCGCGCCCGGCCGATGACCGGCGCACGTTCGGGTATCAGCGTGCCGAGGTGTTCGGCGCGCTCGTCAACGCCGTCATCCTCATCGTCCTCGCGGGCTGGGTCGCCGTCGAGGTCGTCGGCCGGCTGGTCGATCCCGGCGAGGTGGAGGTCGCGGGAGGGCTCATGCTCGTCGTCGCCGCCGTCGGCCTCGTGGCCAACGGCGTCTCGATGTGGCTGCTCAGCAGGGCGCAGCGCACGAGCATCAACGTGCGCGGTGCGTACCTCGAGGTGATGGGCGACCTGATCGGCTCGGCGATGGTGATCGTCGCCGCGATCGTGATCGTGACGACCGGATGGATGCCGGCGGATGCGATCGCGTCGCTGTTCATCGCCGTGATGATCATCCCGCGGGCCGTGTCGCTGCTGCGCGAGGTGTTCTCGGTGCTCGCGGAGTCCGCGCCGAAGGGCACGGCGGTGAGCGACATCCGCACCCACCTGCTCGGATACGACGGGGTGGTCGGGGTGCACGATGTGCACGTATGGCAGCTCACCCGCGGAGCGCCCGTCTTCACGGCGCACGTCAGCGTCGCGCCCGAGCTGCTCGACGGCGGGCGCTCCGCCAGGCTGCTCAGCGACATGCAGGCGTGCCTCGCGCAGCACTTCGACGTCGAGCACTCGACGTTCCAGATCGAGCCGGCGGAGCAGTCGGACTGCGAGCCGCATCACGCCTGAGGCTCGACGACCACCTCGGAGGGCGCCTTGTCGGGGCGCAGCCCTCGCCAGCGGGCATGGCGCAGGATGCCGTCGGGCGTCCAGTTCGCGAACTCGACCTCGCCGACGAGCTCCGGGCGGACCCAGAGTGCGTCGGAGGCGTCCAGTGCCGGGACTCCGGCGAGCGGGGGCCGGGAGACGCGCAGCGGCGTCAGCTGCGCGAGGAGTTCGCGCAGCGTCCGATCGGCGAACCCGGTGCCGACCCGGCCGACGTAGCGCAGGCCCTCCGCGGAGGGGATCGCGAGCAGCAGGGAGCCGATGGTCCCCTCACGGTCCCCCTTGCCCGGGCGGATGCCGACGATCACCGCCTCCTGCATGCGGGTGTTCTTGAGCTTCAGCCACGACGGGGAGCGCTGCCCCTGCCGGTAGCGCGAGGCCGGATCCTTCACGACGACGCCCTCGAGCCCGAACTGCCTGCTCGCGGCGAGGGCGGCGTCCACGTCGTCGAAGACCGGAGGCGACTGGATCGGGGCGTCGAGCCCGGCGATCACGTCGTCCAGCAGGGATCGGCGCTGCTCGAGGGGGAGACCGGTGAGATCGTGACCGTTCAGCCGCAGCAGATCGAACACGAGGTAGACCACCGGCGTGCGCACGACCTCGCGCTCGATCTCGCGCGCCCTCGTCAGGTGCATGCGGTTCTGCAGCCGCGTGAAGCTCGGACGTCCGCTGTCGTCGAAGGCGACGATCTCGCCGTCGAGCACGGCGTCGTGAGCGGGAAGCCGAGGAGCGCCGTCGGCCGTGAGCTCGGGATACCGTGCGGTGATGTCGGTGCCGCTGCGGGCGTGCAGCAGCATCCGTCCGCGCGTCCAGGTGCCGATCGCGCGGATGCCGTCCCACTTGACCTCCACCCAGGGCCGTGCGCTCAGCGCCTTCGCGAGCGCCGGGGTGCCGTTCTCGGCGAGCATCGGATGCGTGGTCGGCTCGACGCCCTGCGAGGGCGCGGGGCTCCGCGGGCGGGTGTGCGGTCGCCGCGGGCGAGCCGCCGCCTCCTTCATGCGGTGCAGCAGCCACGAGGACTTCTCGCCCTCGCCCTCGGTGCGGATGAGGGCCAGGCGCGCGGAGCCCAGGGGGCCTCCGTCGCGCCCCGTGAACGTGCCGATGACCTCGTCGTCGCGCCATTTCTCGAGGTCGACGGTGCCGGTGTCCCAGACGGTCATCTCGCCCGCTCCGTACTCGCCGGCCGGGATCGAGCCTGCGAAGGTCAGGTACTCCATCGGGTGCGGCTCGGTCATCACGGCGAGGTGGTTGCGCCCGCTGCTCTCGGGCACGCCCTTGGGCACGGCCCAGCTCACGAGGACGCCGCGGTCCTCGATGCGCAGGTCGTAGTGGAGCCTGCGGGCGTGATGCTCCTGGATCACGAAGCGCCGGGTCGTGCCGCCGCCCGCCGGAGCCGCACGCTCGGGCATCGGCTCGGGGGTGCGACCGGCATCCCTCTTGCCGAGGTAGGCGGCGAGCAGGTCGTCGCCGCGCGGATGCAGGGACGACATCGGGTCGATGCCCGCGGTCATCCGCTCGAGCACCTCGTCCATCTCGAGCTGCCGGAGAGCGGGGTCGTCGAGCTCCTCCCAGGTCCGCGGGGCCGCCACCCAGGGGCGGGCGCGACCGCGCAGCGAGTACGGCGAGATGGTCGTCTTCTTGCCGTTGTTCTGGCTCCAGTCGAGGAACACCTTGCCGGAGCGCCCCGCCTTCGCCATGACGCTGGTCGCGAGGTCGGGGTGGTCGGCCTCGATCATGCGCGCCAGCTCCTTCACCACGGCGGACACCTCGTCGCTGGTCTGCGCGCCGGGGAGCGCGGCGTACAGGTGGATGCCCTTGCTGCCGCTGGTCACCGGCACGGGGTCGAGACCCATGCCGGTGAGGATGCCGCGGGCTATCCGTGCGACCTCGGCGCACTCCGCGAGGCCCGTGCCGGGGCCCGGGTCGAGGTCGAGCACGAGACGGTCGGGTCTTCCCGGCAGTCCGTCGGGGGCGAAGCGCCACTGCGGCACGTGCAGCTCGATCGCCGCGATCTGGGCGAGCCACACGAGCGTGGGCACGTCGTCGACCAGCGGGTACTCCTTCGGGCCGTCGGAGTGCACGATCGCCCGCCGGGGCACCCACGAGGGGGCGCCGCGCTCGATCTGCTTCGTGAAGAAGGCATCGGCGGGGGCGTCCGCCGTCCCCACGCCTTCGACCCAGCGTTTGCGCGTCACCGGACGGCCCGCGAGGAGCGGCAGCAGGAGCGGCGCGATCCGGGTGCAGTAGGCGATGACCTCGCCCTTGGTCGTGCCCGTCTCGGGGTAGACGACCTTGTCGAGGTTGGTCACGCGCAGGCGGCGGCCGTCGACCTGCACCACCTGACCATCAGCGACCATGACCACAGCGTAGTCAAGGGGCTGGTCGTGACGGGTGTGACGGGTGTCTACTGTTGTGATGAGGACGATCTGGAAGGGCGCGCTGACCTTCGGTCTCGTGAACGTGCCGGTGAAGGTGTACTCCGCCACCGAGGATCACGACGTGCCGCTGCATCAGGTGCACGAGAAGGACGGCGGGCGCATCCGCTACCAGCGCACCTGCGAGGTGTGCGGCGAGACGGTCGCCTACGCGGACATCGACCGGGCCTACGTCGACGACGAGCAGACCGTCGTGCTCACCAAGGACGATCTGGCCTCGCTGCCCGCCGAGAAGAGCCGGGAGATCGACGTCGTCGAGTTCGTCCCCAGCGAGCAGGTCGACCTGCTGACGCTCGACAAGGCGTACTACCTCGAGCCCGACTCGAAATCGCCGAAGGCGTACGTGCTGCTGCGCAAGACGCTCGAGAGCACCTCCCGCACCGCGATCGTGCGGTTCACGCTGCGGCAGAAGACCCGTCTCGCCGCCCTCCGCGTGCGCGGCAAGGTGCTGGTGCTGCAGACGCTGCTCTGGTCGGACGAGGTGCGCGAGGCCGACTTCCCCGCGCTCGACGAGGACGTGAGGATCTCGAAGAAGGAGCTGGAGCTGTCGTCGTCGCTCGTCGAGAGCTACTCGAGCGACTTCGACCCGGAGGAGTTCGTCGACGAGTACCAGAAGGAGCTGCGCACGCTCATCGACGCCAAGATCGAGGCGGGGGACACCTTCGACGTCTCCGAGACGTTCGCGGAGTCGGATGCCGAGGCCTCCGGCGGCGAGGTGATCGACCTCATGGAGGCGCTGCGCGCCAGCGTCGCACGCTCGAAGGAGGCGAGAGCGGGCGGCGGAGCAGCGGAGGCCGCTCCGAAGAAGGGCAAGAAGAAGGCGGGCTGAGCCCGGGATCAGCTCTTCTCGTCGCCGTCGAGGTCCAGCGCGAGCGCCTGAGCCTCTGCGGCGTCCGTCACGACGTCCTCGCCGGCGGCCTCGGCCTTCTTGGCCTTGTGACGCTCGGAGAGGTAGTGCCACAGGGTGACCAGGGCGGTGCCGCCGACGGCGGCGAGCAGGATCAGGTCGATGTAGCTCTCGACGAAGTGCGCGACGGGCGGGATGAAGCCGATCACGTAGCCGAACATGGTCAGGCCGAAGCCCCACAGCACGGCGCCGATGAGGTTGTACAGCGTGTACCGGCGCCACGGCATGTGGCCCACGCCAGCCGCGACCGGGGCGAACGTGCGCACGATCGGCACGAAGCGGGCGAGGATGACGGTGATGCCGCCGAACCGCTCGAAGAACGCGTTCGTGCGCTCCACGTTCTTCTTGCTGAACAGCCCGGATTCCTTGCGCTCGAAGACCGCCGGTCCGCCCTTGTGGCCGATGACGTAGCCCACCTCGCCGCCGACGAAGGCCGAGAGCCCGATGAGCAGGGCGACGATCCAGACGTTGATGCCGAAGACGCCGTGCGGAAGGGTGTCGGACGTGTGCGACAGCAGTCCCGAGATCACGAGCAGCGTGTCGCCGGGGAGCAGGAAGCCGATGAGCAGCCCGGTCTCGGCGAAGACGATGAAGCACACCACGAGCAGCGCCCACGGGCCGGCCGTGCCGATGATGGTGGCGGGGTCGAGCCAGGGGATGAGAGCGGCGTGGTGCATGGTGTCCCGTCGTAGAAAGTCGTGCGGCGGTCGGACGTCGGATCGCGGAGTGTACGACCGAGCTGTGCGGAAGGTGGGACTTGAACCCACACGCCCTAGGGCACAGGAACCTAAATCCTGCGTGTCTGCCAGTTTCACCACTCCCGCGCGGTGGCTTCAGTCTACTGATCGCGTGCGACGGCGATCCTGAGCATCCGCCTGATCGCGACCTGTGGATAACTTCCGAGGCGCCTGCGCGATTCTTGCGAAGATGCTCGGATGAGCCATCCGTCAGTCGTCGTCGCCGAGCGCGTGCGGCTGCGGCTGCGCGCCGAGGGCACCGATCCGTCCATCGACGCCGAGGCGGCGCGGCATCTCGCGCTCGCCGAGGTGCGCCGCTTCAACGACGCGGCGCTGTCGCGCGGCGAGGCGACGATCGACGACGAGCTCGGCTGCGTGCGCGACGTGCTGGCCGCGGTGAGCGGGTTCGGCGTCCTCCAGCCGCTGCTCGACGATCCGGGCATCGAGGAGATCTGGCTGAACGGCCCCGACCGCGTCCACATCGCCCGGGGCGGCGTCGCCCAGCGCATCGACCTGCGGATGACGGAGACGATGCTGCGCGACCTGGTCGAGCGGATGCTGCAGACGACGGGCCGTCGGGTGGACATCAGCCAGCCCTTCGTCGACGCCTCCCTGCCAGACGGGTCCCGGCTGCACGTGGCGATCGCCGACGTGGTGCGGGGCTCGTGGGCGGTGAACATCCGGAAGTTCCTGCCGAGCTACCGGACGCTCGAGGCGCTGGTCGCATACGGGACGATGCCCGACGCGCTCGCGGCGACGCTGCGCAGGGCGATGCGCGAGGGGCGCAGCGTCATCGTGTCCGGCGCCACGCACGCGGGCAAGACGACGCTCCTGGGAGCGCTGCTGCACGCCTGCGCCGACCGGCAGCGCATCATCACCGTGGAGGAGACGTTCGAGCTCGCGGTCGACGGTCCCGATCTCGTCGCCCTTCAGGGCCGGCAGGCCGGCCTCGAGGGCACGGGGGAGATCACGCTGCGCCGCCTGGTGAAGGAGGCCCTGCGCATGCGCCCCGATCGCCTCGTCGTCGGGGAGGTCCGCGATGCCGAGGCCCTCGACCTGGTGCTCGCGCTGAACACCGGCGTCCCCGGGGCGGCGACCGTGCACGCCAACTCCGCGGCAGAGGCCCTCGACAAGCTCGCGCTGCTGCCGCTGCTCGCCGGCCGCAACATCGACCGCGCGTTCGTGGCCCCGGCGCTGGCGTCGTCGATCGACCTGGTCGTGCACTGCGCGCGCGACGCCGACGGATCGCGCCGGGTGCACGAGGTCGTCGCCCCGACCGGCGAGGTCGTCGACGGGCGGATCATCACGCGCACCGTCTACGCGCACGACGCCACGATCACGCGCGGGGACCTCCGCCGGCTGGAGGTGGGCTGATGACCGTGCTGCTCGGCGCGATGCTGGCCGCCGGAATCCTGCTGTGCCTCTCGCCATGGCTCTGGCCTCATCGCGAGCGCGTCGAGGTGCTGTCCTCCCGCGGACGCCTGGTCCGGCTCATCGAAGAGGCCGGCTACTCCGCCCTCGCACCTCGGGCCGTGATCGCCGCGGTCGTCGCCGTGGCGCTCGCCGCGGCATCCGCCGTCTGGCTCCTCACCGGCCTCCCGGCCCTCGCCGTGCTCGCCGGCGTCGCGGGGGCGTGGGCCCCCGTGCTGTTCCTGCGATCCCGTCGCCTCAGGCTGCGCAAGGCGCGCAGGCAGCTGTGGCCCGATGTCTGCGACCTGCTGATCGCCTCGATCCGCGTGGGGCTGTCGTTGCCCGACGCCGTCGCCGCCCTCGCCGAGTCCGCCCCGTCGACTCTGCGTCCCGCCTTCGTCGTGTTCGCCCGCGATCTGCGCGCGACCGGCCGCTTCGACACCAGCCTCGACCGTCTGAAGACGGCGCTGGCCGATCCGATCGCCGACCGCATCATCGAGACGCTCCGCATGGCGCGCCAGGTCGGCGGCACCGAGCTCGGCGGCGTGCTGCGGTCGCTGTCGGCCTCGGTGCGCGCCGACGCCGCGCTGCGCGGCGAAGTGGAGGCCCGCCAGTCCTGGATCCGCGGAGCGGCCGTGCTCGGAGCGATCGCGCCCTGGGTGATCCTCGGCCTGCTGGTGATGCGGCCCGAGGGAGCCGATGCCTACGGCACGCCGGAGGGCGTGCTGGTGATCTGCATCGGCGCCGCCGTGTCGGCGATCGCCTACCGGATCATGATCAGGATCGGGCGGCTGTCCGAGCCAGGGCGGTGGTTCGGATGAACGAGGTGTCGGCGATCGCCGTCGCGCTGCTGCTGGGCGGGTGCCTGGCCGCGGGAGCGCTCAGCATCCTCGCGGCGCTGCCGAGGTGGCGGGCCTCCTCCCTGACGATCCGCATCGCGCCGTACGTGCGCGATGTCGTCGAGGACGAGCGGCTCCCCTCATCGGCCCTTCCCCGGGCCGGCGCCCTTCCCGTGGCGGGCCGCTCGCTGTGGCAGCGGGCCAGGGACGCGTTCGAGCGGATGCTGGGAAGCGGCGATGCGCTGCGCCACCGGCTCTCGCAGGCGGGCGTCGCGATCGAGCCCGCCGCCTTCCGCGGCCGGCAGCTCGGCTGGGCCCTCGCCGGCATCGGCGTCGGGGCCATCCTGCTCATCGTCCTCGTGCTCGCCGGACGCATGACCGCCCCGATCGCCCTGCTGCCGATCCTCTTCGGCGCCACCGTCGCCGTCGTCTACGACATGCAGCTGACGGCGAGGGCGAAGGCGCGACGCATGAGACTGACCGACGAGCTGCCGACGACCCTCGAGTTCCTCGCCCTCTGCCTGTCGGCCGGGGAGGGTTTCCTCGACGCGCTGCGACGCGTGGCGGCGATCGGGTCGGGCGAGCTCACCGCCGAGCTGCGCCGGGTGGTGCTGGCCGTGGGCACCGGATCGCCGCTGGCCGATGCGCTGTCGGAGATGACAGCCCGCCTGCAGCTGCCGGGGCTCTCGCGGGCGGTCGATCAGGTGATCGCCGCCCTGGAGCACGGGGCGCCGCTCGCCGGGGTCCTGCACGCCCAGGCCGGAGACGCGCGGGAAGACGCCAAGCGCACGCTGATCGAGCAGGCGGGGCGCAAGGAGATCCTCATGCTCCTCCCTCTCGTCTTCCTGATCCTCCCGCTGTCCGTGCTCTTCGCGATCTGGCCCGGACTCTTCATCCTGCGACTCGGCATCGGCTGAGCGCTCCACGAAAGGACGACCATGACGACACTGAGGCGCTGGTGGCACCGCACCCGCGACTGGACGGCGGATCTCGCTGACGACGACACGGGCGACGTCCCGGGCTGGGTGCTGGTGACTTTGATGACGGCCGGACTGGTCGTCGTGATCTGGGCGGTGGCCGGGCCCGCGCTCAGCGCCCTGTTCCAGCAGGCGATCGAACGGGTCTCCGGACTCTGAGCCTCCCATGAGCCTGCGGCGCGAACTGACGGACGAGCGGGGCTCCAGCCCCGTGGAGTTCGTGCTCGTGGGCACCCTGCTCACCCTGCTCACGCTCGCCGTGCTGCAGCTGGCCCTGGCGATCTACGTCCGCAACGTCGTGCACGACGCCGCCGTCGAGGGCGCCTACTACGCGGCCCTCGCCGACACCGCGCCCGCAGAAGGGGCCGAGCGGACGAGGCTCGCCATCACCAGGGCGGTGGGAGCCTCCTACGCGGAGGACGTCGAGGTGGGCACGGCGGACGCCGGCGGACAGCAGATCATCGAGGTGCGCGTGCGCACCACCCTGCCGATGCTCGGGCTCATCGGCCTTCCCTACGCACTGGAGGTGGAAGCGCATGCGCCGATGGAGTCGCTGGGCGACGGATGACGAGGGCTCGGCCGCACTCGAGTTCATCACCGTCGGCCTCATCCTCCTCGTGCCCCTCGTCTACCTGATCGTCGCTCTGGGCGTCATCCAGGAGCAGACGCTGGGTGTCGAGGCGGCGGCCCGGCACACGGCCCGGGTCGTCTCGCTGGCCCCGGACGCCGAGACCGCCGCCGCTCGCGGCGAGCAGGTGATCGCCGGCATCGTCCAGGAGTACGGGCTGGACCCGGATGCGGTGGCGGTCGACCTGTCCTGCGTACCCGCGGGAGCGGAGTGCCCGGCCGCGGGCGCGACGGTGACCGTCACCGTGGCTGCCCGCGTGACGCTGCCGCTGATGCCGTCGCTGTTCGGACTCGACCGCTCGACGGCGATCCCCGTCGAGGCGGCGGCGGTGCAGAAGATCTCACGGCTGTGGGGCGGAGGATGAGGACGACGCTACGGCAGGCGGACGAGGAGGGGAGCGTGCTCCTGCTCGCGCTCGGCTATGCGCTGCTGGCCATCGCCGTGATCCTCGTCTGCGTGTGCGCCACCGACCTGTACATCGCGCAGAAGAGGCTGGACGCGGTGGCCGACTCCGCGGCGCTCGCCGGAGCCGACGGCTTCACCCTCTCGATCGACGACCGCGGACCCCGCGCCGAGCTCACCGACGACGGCGTCCGGGAACAGGTCGAGGCGCTGCTGGCCGTCCTCCCCGGCGAGGCGACCCTCGTCAGTGCGGGGACACCCGACGGGGTGTCGGCGCGCGTGACGGTCGCGGGCGTCTGGCATCCGCCGCTGCTGAGCCCCTTCGTGCCCGAGGGCGTGCCGCTCGAAGCGACCGGGACCAGCCGCACCGCGCTGCACTGACTCAGCCGGCCGCGAGGCGGGAGGAGACCGCGTCGAGCAGCGCGCGCAGGCGATGCCCGAACCCCTCCGGCACCTCGGGCGGAAGAGCGTCGACGGGCCACCAGCGCACGTCCTCCGACTCCTCGCTCACGGTGAGCGCGTCATCCGCAGGAACGACGACCGCGACGCCGATGTCGAGATGCGAGGCGCACCGCCCGAAGGCCGAGGACAGCGCGTGATGGTCGAGATCGTAGACGAACGGCTCGGCGAGGGACGCCGCCACCCCGGTCTCCTCGCGGAGCTCGCGCAGCGCGGCATCCGCGATCGACGCATCGTGCTCTTCGAGGTGGCCGCCGGGCTGGACCCAGAACCGGCCCTTGCGGTGGAAGACGAGCAGGGTCCGGGTGAGCGTCGGATCGAACACGAACGCCGAGGCCGTCGCGTGGCTCGAGCCGTCCTCGCGGCGCACCGGGCCGAGATCGTCGGGGAAGTGCGCGGCGAAGTCCCGTTGCGACTGTTCGTCCCGCGAGGACCGCGGCACGAACTCTGCCACGAGCCTGTGCACATCAGCCGAAAGCGTCATCGGCGGCATCCCTCCTCCGCGGCACGAACATCGGGATCCATCGCAGGAAGCCGGCGGCTCCCGCCAGTCCGATGACGCCGATCGTCGCCGCGGCGATCGGCAGCGACGCCGCGGCGATCACACCGGAGATCAGCAGCGGCGCGATCGCGCCCCCGGCATCCGTCAGGGTCCGCCAGGAGCCGAGGAACGCGGCGGGGTCCTTCTTCGGGGCCACATCGGCGCCGAGGGTGAGCAGGATGCCGCTGGAGAGGCCGTTGCCGACGCCGAGGACGGCGGCGAACATCCCGAACCACAGCACCGACGCCTCGAGATCGTGCGTGAACGACAGGGCGAGGAAGCCCGCGGCCATCAGCACCATGGCGGGCATCGCCGCCCACAGCCGGCCGAAGCGGTCCATCACCTGGCCGCTGGCGTAGAACAGGGCGAAGTCGATCGCCCCGGAGACGCCGACGACGAGGGCGATCGTCGACGCGTCGAGGCCGAGCGAGATGCCCCACAGCGGCAGCAGCACCTGGCGCGCGCTGCGCACGGCCGACAGCGATGCCGCGGCCAGGCCGAGCCGGCCGAGCACGGACCGCTGCCGCCACATCGTGCGCAGCACGCCGGTGCGCTCGATGATCGGGATCGATCCGCTCACCGCCTCTCCGGTGTCCTCCGGCTGCAGGATCGCCGTCACATCCGGGATCGTCTTCTCGGGGTCGGGTCCGAACAGGACCAGCACCACCATCACGACCAGGCAGACCAGGAAGAACCAGAACGCCGCGGCCTCCGTGCCGAACAGCTGCAGCAGCCCCGCGGCGATGAACGGGCCGATGAAGACGCCGAGGCGGAAGCTGCCGCCCAGCAGCGAGAGGGCGCGGGCGCGGAAGTCCACGGGCACGCGCGTGGTCATGAACGCGTGCCGGGCGAGGCCGAAGGCCGCGGCGCAGAAGCCCAGCAGGAAGACCGAGGCGGCGAGCACGGCGGGGGAGGATGCCAGCACCATCGCCACCCCGGCGACGATCGCGACGATTCCCGCGATCACCATGGTGAAGCGCTCGCCGATGCGCGAGACCGCCCATCCGGCCGGCAGATTGCCGCACAGCTGACCGACGACGAGGGCCGAGGATATGAGCGCGGCCAGCGCGATGTCGGCGCCCATGGACGAGGCCACGACGGGGATCAGCGGGATCACCGCACCCTCGCCCAGGGAGAAGAGGACGGTCGGCAGGTAGACCATGGGGCCGAATCGGCGGAGGACCACGGACGCGCTGCTCATCACTGCGACTCTACTCGGCAGAGTAGGCTGGACAGGCCATGCTCGAACTCGATCTCTCCGCCGACATCCAGGCCCTGCGACTCACCTACGGTGACATCCGCGAGGTCATCGATGTCGAGACGCTCCGCTCCGACATCGCCCGCCTGAGTGAAGAGGCGGGGGCTCCCGACCTCTGGGACGACACCGAGAACGCCCAGAAGGTGACCAGCGCGCTGAGCCACCGCCAGGCGACCCTCGCCCGGATCGAGGGGATCGGCAACCGTCTCGACGACCTCGAGGTGCTCGTCGACCTCGCCAACGAGATGGGCGACGAGGACTCCGCCGTCGAAGCCCGCGCCGAGCTCGCGGCGCTCACCGAGATCATCAACCAGCTCGAGGTGCAGACCCTTCTCGACGGGGAGTACGACGAGCGGGCCGCGATCATCACGATCCGCTCCGGCGCAGGCGGCGACGACGCCACCGACTTCGCCGAGATGCTCATGCGCATGTACCTGCGCTGGGCCGAGCAGCACAAGTACCCGGTCAAGGTCATGGACACGTCCTATGCGGAGGGCGCCGGCATCAAGTCGGCGACGTTCGAGATCGACGCCCCCTACGCCTTCGGCACGCTGTCGGTCGAGGCCGGCACCCACCGCCTCGCGCGGATCAGCCCGTTCGGCTCCGCCGACAAGCGCCAGACCTCCTTCGCCGCGGTCGAGGTCATCCCGCTCATGGAGGAGGCGACCGAGGTCGACATCCCCGAGGGCGACATCCGCGTCGACGTGTTCCGCTCCTCCGGCCCCGGCGGACAGTCGGTCAACACCACCGACTCCGCCGTGCGCATCACGCACCTTCCGACCGGCATCGTCGTGTCGATGCAGAACGAGAAGTCGCAGATCCAGAACCGCGCCGCAGCCATGCGCGTGCTGCAGACCCGCCTGCTGCTGCTGCAGAAGGAGGAGGAGGCCGCGAAGAAGAAGGAGCTCGCCGGCAACATCACCGCGAGCTGGGGCGATCAGATGCGCTCGTACTTCCTCTACGGACAGCAGCTGGTCAAGGACCTCCGCACCGGCCACGAGTCCGGCAACCCCGCCGCCGTGTTCGACGGCGACCTCGACGGCTTCATCTCGGCCGGCATCCGCTGGCGCAAGCGCAAAGACGAGGACTGATCCCGTCTGCGAGGAAGGCGGTCCCGGTGCGCCGGGACCGCCTTCGTCTTCTCAGGACAGCGCGATGTAGTTGGCGTTGTCGTACAGCAGGAACGAGTCCGCGCTCTCGGGGACGATGTACGCCGAGTATCCGGTGAAGGCGTTGCCGGGGTAGAGCGTCGGGCCGCTCGACATCGACGGCATGCCCTCTCCGAAGACCGTGAACATCTCCTCGTCGTAGCGGTTGCCCTCGGCGGTCGCGAGCTGGAGGTCGAAGGTCGCCAGCGACGGCTCCACGCCGTCAGGGTCGATGCCCGTCATCGTCATCTCCACGATCACGTACTTGAATCCGGCGGGAGCCTCTTTGTTGTACATGTTCCACTCCGCCACCTGGGCGTTCGCGGCGGGGTTCGCGACCCTCGCCGTCAGCGAGTACTTCTCACCACCGAAGAGGCCTTCGGCCACATAGGGCTGGGGCATCGGGTTCGCCGCTGAGCCGTCGGCTGACGGAGGAGCGGCTTCTTCGGACGGCTCCTCGGCTTCATCGGACTCGGCCGGCGCCGGTGCGCTCGAGGCCTCGGTCTCGACCGGGGCCGGGCGAGGCGCGTTGCTCGCGATGGTGGCGAGACCGGCCGTCGTCGCGACGGAGGTGACCGCGGCGATGCCACCCAGCACGATCGCGATGATCGCGAGCGCCTTCGGCTGGCGGCGCACCAGGGCGATGACGGCGAAGACGACGGCCACGACGCCCAGCAGCACGCCCACGACCGGGATCAGGCCGGTCAGGAAGGCGACGATGCCGACGATGAGCGCGGTGATCGCGAGGCCACGGGGTGACGTCGCCCCCGACGGCGCCGGGGGAGCAGGGGCCGGCGCCACAGGATGCGCCGGGACGGTCTGCGATCCCTGACCGGTCGCGGTCCCCGGGAGCACCGCGGTCGCGGCGGTCGCCTCGGGCTCGTAGTGATCGGTCCAGCGTGCGCCGTCCCACCAGCGTCGCCGCCCGGAACCGTCGTCGTACCAGCCTGCGGGGTTGCTCATGGGATGTTCCTCGTTCCGTCGTCTGCGGCGTACGCCGTGTCGCCCATCGGGTTGGGGCACCCGGGTACATGTGCCCGAAGTGCGGCTCAGTATATCGACCTCCGGAGGCGACGCATGCGCCGCCTCCGGATCAGCCGTTCCGGAGGATCATCCGGTCACTGGACGAGCGCGCAGTCGACGAGGTTGTCGGCGAAGACCTCGAGGAAGGCGCCGGCGGCGGCCGGATCCGTGAGGACGTCGGTTCCCTCGGCGATCGTGCGCAGCGTGGCGTCGTCGATGTCCGAGCTCTCGAACGCCTCGGCGAAGCAGGTCAGCTGGGCGTCGGAGTACGAGTCGGCGTCGCCCGAGGAGTCCTCGATCACGATGCGGAGGCCGTCCTTGAGCTCGTCCACGGTCGGCCGGCCGGCGGAGGCATCGCCCTGCGAGCCGGATCCGGAGCCGGAGTCCGAGGAGTCGTCGCCGGTGGACGAGGACGAGGACGGCAGGCTCTCGGTCGTCGCGTGCACCACCATGAGGGTGAAGACGATCGCCACCACGGCCGCCAGGATCGCGCCCAGCACCGAGACGATGAGACCGGTGATCCCCGGCCACTTGCGGCCCTTGAGGAACAGCGAGACGATCGAGGCCACGAAGCCGGCGCCGAGCAGGGCCCAGCCCGCGATGAGCACCGGCGGGATGCAGGAGAGGATCGTGCCGAGCACCGCGAGGCCGAGCCCGATGAGACCGAGGACCGAGATCGCGGGCGGAGCGGCGGGGGGCGAACCGTACGAGGCCGCCGCGGCGTAGGGGTCCGCTCCCGCTCCGGCGTAGGCGCCGTAGGGCGGGAGGTCTCCGCCCAGGGGAACGGTCGGCGCCGTCGCGCCGGAGGGCTCGGGGTCACCGGAGGCGGCGAAGCCCTGTCCGTCCGGAGACGGGGAGGATGCCGGTGCGTAGTGATCCGTCCACCGGGCGCCGTCCCACCAACGCTGTCGGCCCGAGCCGTCGTCGTACCAGCCGGCAGGTGTCGTCATGATGAGTGCCCCCTCGGATCGGCCGCGCGCCGGAGGGTGCGGGCTGCAGTTCATGTATAGCAGTGACCGCCGACGCAAGGAGGGCCTGCGGGGTGTCGCTCGCAGGCAGGAGTGAGCGGGAGCTTAGGCTCGTAGCGCCATGATTCGGTTCGAGAACGTCACGAAGCGCTATCGCGGGACCGCCAGGCCCGCACTGTCCGGCGTCGACTTCGAGGTCCAGCGGGGAGAGTTCGTCTTCCTCGTCGGAGCCTCGGGGTCGGGCAAGTCGTCGTGTCTGCGACTCATCCTCCGTGAGGATGTGCCCACATCGGGCAGGGTCGCCGTGCTCGGCCGCGACCTCAAGTCGCTCGCCAACCGCAAGGTGCCCTACTTCCGGCGCCACATCGGGTCGGTGTTCCAGGACTTCCGTCTGCTGCCCTCGAAGACCGTCTTCCAGAACGTGGCATTCACTCTGCAGGTCACCGGATCCTCGCGCGGCTTCATCCAGCAGGCGGTGCCCGAGGCGCTCGCGCTGGTCGGCCTGGACGGCAAGCAGAAGCGGATGCCGCACGAGCTGTCCGGCGGCGAGCAGCAGCGCGTCGCGATCGCGCGGGCGCTCGTCAACCGCCCCCAGGTGCTGCTCGCCGACGAGCCCACCGGCAACCTCGACCCCGCCACCTCCGTCGGCATCATGCAGCTGCTGGCCCGCATCAACGCGGGCGGCACGACCGTGCTGATGGCCACGCACGAGGCGGCGTTCGTCGACGCCATGCAGCGTCGCGTGATCGAGCTGCGCGACGGGGAGATGGTCCGCGACGAGGTCCACGGAGGGTACGGAGACACATCCAGCATCCCTCGGCTGGTCCCCGAGCAGGTGCGCGGCGCCGCGGCTGCGGCCGCGCTCACCGCCGTCCAGGAGGTCCAGCGCGAGACCGCCGACCTGTCCGTCGTGCGCGCGGCCCTCGCCGAGGAGCTCAGCGCGCCGGAGCCGGCGACGCCCGACGCCGTGCCGACGGCATCCGAGCTTCCCGAGGCGCAGGCGGTCCCCGCCGAGACTCAGCCCGTGCCAGCGCCCGAGCCGCCTGCTCCGACCGGTCCGCGCACCCATCCGATCGTGCTGCCCCAGGTGGACCTCGCCGAGCTCGGAGTCGCCGACCGGCTCGGGCTCTCCGACGAGGGCGACGACGAAGTGGGGCCGACGTCATGAGAATCGGCCTGATCCTCGCCGAGGCGCTCGGCGGCCTGCGACGCAACATCTCGATGGTGATCTCCGTCGTGCTCGTCACCTTCGTCTCGCTCACCTTCGTCGGGGCGGCGATCCTCATGCAGGCGCAGATCGGCACGATGCGCGCCTACTGGTCCGAGCGCGCCCAGGTCGTGGTGTCGATGTGCTCCTCCCTGTCGGAGTCCACGACCTGCGTCGACGGCGCAGCATCCGAGGACCAGACGAACGCGGTCAAGGCCACGCTCGAGGGAGACGCGCTCGCACCGCTGATCTCGAACGTGCGCTTCGAGACCAAGGACGAGGCGTACGCCAACATCGTCGACCAGCTCGGCGAGGACAAGGCGAGCCTGTTCACCGCCGATCAGATGTCGGAGAGCTTCTACGTGACGCTCAAGGACCCCGCCCAGTCGCAGGTCCTCGTCGAGGCCTTCAACGGGCAGACCGGCGTCGAACAGGTCACGGACCAGCTGCAGTACCTCGAGCCGCTGTTCTCCGCGCTCACCGTCGCCACGTACATCGCCGTGGGCATCGCCGCGCTCATGCTCATCGCCGCGATCCTGCTGATCGGCACCACGATCAGGCTGTCGGCATACGCCCGGCGCAAGGAGATCGGGATCATGCGGCTGGTCGGCGCGTCGAACCGCTTCATCCAGACGCCCTTCGTGCTCGAAGGCGTGTTCGCGGCCTTCCTCGGCTCCGTGCTCGCGAGCGCCGCCGTGGTCGCCGGAGTGCACTTCGGCGTGAACGGCTATCTGCGCGGCCGCGTGCCGTTCATCACGACCTGGGTGGGCATGACCGAGGCGGCCGTGGTGGTGCCGGTGCTGATCGGCATCGGCGTCGTCCTCGCGGCGCTCTCGGCCGGCTTCGCGATCCGGAGATGGCTGCGCACCTGATCCCCGCTCGCGAGACTTCGCAGATGTCACCTTTTCCGATCGAGAACGTGACATTTGTGAAGTCTCGCGAGCTGTGACATGCTGGTGGGCTGCCGTGCGCGCGCACGGTGCGGATACAGGAGAGCATCATGCCCAGGGAACGCGGGGAGAAGGTCGTCGCGACCAATCGTCGCGCACGTCACGACTACAACATCGAGAAGTCGTACGAGGCGGGGATGGTGCTCACCGGCACCGAGGTGAAGTCGCTGCGTCAGGGACGCGCCAACCTCAGCGACGGCTACGCGTTCGTGAAGGGCGGCGAGGTCTTCCTCGACGCCGTGCACATCCCGGAGTACTCGCAGGGGCACTGGACGAACCACTCCGCCAAGCGCATCCGCAAGCTGCTGCTGCACCGCGAGGAGATCGCGAAGCTGCAGCACGCGGTCTCGGCGGGCGGATACACCCTCGTCCCGCTGAAGCTGTACTTCTCCGACGGGCGTGCCAAGGTCGAGATCGCCCTCGCGAAGGGCAAGCGAGAGTACGACAAGCGTCAGACCCTGCGCGAGCGTCAGGACACCCGCGAGGCCGAGCGTGCCATGCGGCTGCGCAATCGCGTCGGCGAGTAGCCCGGCTCAGGAGCTGAGGGCGAAGACGCGCTGCAGGAAGGCGATCTCGCGCTCCAGGGCATCGACGACGGTCTCCGCGCTGCGGAAGCCGTGCCCCTCGCCGGGGTACAGGACGTACTCGTGCTCGATCCCGTGCGCGGCCAGCGCGTCGCGGATCGCCTCGGACTGCGATGGCGGCACGACGCGGTCGTCCTCTCCCTGCAGGAGCAGGACGGGCACGTCGATCCGGTCGGCGTGGGTGAGCGGGGAGCGCTCGACGTAGAGGGCCTCGGATGCCGGGAGCGGACCCACGAGCCCTTCGACGTAGTGCGCCTCGAAGTCGTGCGAGTGCTCGACGAGCCCGCGCAGATCGGTCACGCCGTACCTGCTGATCCCGGCGGCGAACGTCCCGCCTCGCACCAGCGCGGACAGGACCGTCCATCCGCCCGCGGAGCCCCCGCGGATCGCGATCCGGTCGGCGTCGGCGAGGCCCGCGGCGGCGAGACCCCGTGCCGCCGCGATGACGTCGTCGACGTCGACGATCCCCCACCGGCCGAGGAGGCGCTCCCGGTAGGCCCGGCCGTAGCCGGTGGAGCCGCCGTAGTTCACGTCGAGCACGCCGATGCCCCGGCTCGTGTAGAAGGCGATGGCGGCGGACGACGCACCCGTGACGTGCGCGGTGGGGCCGCCGTGCACGAGGACGACGTAGGGCGGGAGCACGTCCTCGGGCGCCTCCACGCCGGGGTTCGCGGGCGCATAGGCGAAGGCGTGCACGGGCCCGTGCGCACCGTCGACGACGATCCGCCGTGCGGGCGGCATCCAGTCGGGATCCGCGGGCGCGCCTCCGGCGATGGTCGTGACCGTGCCGGCATCGAGATCGACGCACCAGACGCCGGGGGCCGTGGACGAGCCGTCGCCGCTGAGCAGCACGCGAGGCCCCTCCGCGGCGTCCACGCTCACATGGCCGTCGCAGGGCACGTCGAGGGCGTGCGCCGCTCCCTCGGACGAGATGACGACGACCTCGTCGCGGCCGTCGGTGCGGACGGCGACGATGCGCCCGTCGGCGAGCGGCCGGTACCAGCGGTTGCCGAGCACCCACAGGCCGTAGCCCGTGTCGGCGTCGGCCGGGGCGATCGGCACCGGATCCCCGGCGCCGAGGCGGAGGCGGTGCAGCACCCAGCGGCCGGAGGGGTCGTCGGCGTACAGCAGCTCGTCCGCATCGGTCCACTCCGGCTGAAGCGCGGCTCTGGTCGGCACGTCGACGATCCGGGAGCCGTCGGCGATGCGCAGGAGCGCGGCGTCCCACGGCATCCGCTCTCCGCTCCACTGGACCCAGGCGACCTTCGAGCCGTCGGGGGAGAGGGCGGGGTGCGCGAAGAAGCCGGGGCCCTGCACGATCACCGTCTCGACGCCGTCGTGGAGCTCGATGATCCCGCGCGAGTGCGGCTGCGTCCTCAGGTCCTCCCGCACGGCGAACAGGCGTCCCTGCTGGAGCCGCAGACCGCCGTGCGCGGGGCCTTCGGCGGTCAGCGGCTCGGGCTCTCCTCCCGGTGCGAGCCGGTACACGCGCTGGTCCGCGGCGTGCACGAAGTACAGGACGCCGTCGGAGTCCGCCGTCCACGAGCCCCCGCCGTACTCGTGCACCCGCGACCGTGCGCTCCAGGGCGCCGGCAGCACCTCGCGCCCTGACGAGCTGCGCACCGTCATCCGCCCGCCCTCGGACGGCACCGACTCGCCCCACCAGATCTCCTCGCCGACGAAGGCCGCGCCGTCGATGCGGGGGGAGGATGCCGCCACCGAGGCGGCGGTGAAGGGCGAGGGCCAGAACCCGAACGGCGTCGACATGGCTTCGAGCCTATTGCGCGGCCGACACACTCCGTCACAGTTGATGCGCGTCGCGGCGGGATGCCATAGGTTTCTGGAAACGCCCGGATCGCTCCGGGCGTGGAGCGACAGCCGAGCCCGGCACCCGCCCGCGGACAGACGCACGACTGCGTCCTCCGTGGCCCCGTGCCCGCCCTGTCCCCAGGAGAAGAAGATGTCTTCCGAGACGCTGAACGGCTCTGACGCCTCGACCGGCAGAGTGCCGTTCTCCTTCGAGCTGTATCCGCCGCGCTCCGCGTCGAGCCAGGCGGCGCTGCACGAGACCGTGCACCGGCTCGCCGCCGCAGGGCCGGACTTCATCTCGGTGACCTACGGCGCGGGAGGATCCACCGGGGGCCGCTCTCTGGAGGTGCTGCGCTTCATCCGCGAGCACACCGAGGTCGAGCCCCTCGCGCACATCACCTGCGTCGGCAACACCTACGCGGGTGCGGCGGCGCTGATCCGCGAGTTCCTCGACGCCGGCATCCTCAGCTTCCTCGCGCTCCGCGGCGACCCTCCGGCAGGGAGGGACGAGCCGTTCCTCGGGGATCTCGAGAGCGCGGCCCAGCTGGTGCAGCTCATCGACCGGGTGCAGGCGGAGCGCGCCCCCTACGAGGAGTCGCCGGTGCCCGGGTTCCCAGGAGCCGCGCGCGTCGGCGCACGACGGAAGGCGACCGTGGCCGTCGCCGCCTTCCCGAACGGGCATCCGCGCTCCGTGCATCGCTGGCAGGACATCGACGCGCTGCTCGCGAAGCAGGCGGCGGGGGCGACGTCCGCGATCACCCAGCTCTTCTTCCACTCCGACGACTACCTGTCGTTCGTCGAGAAGGCGCGCGCCGAGGGCGTGACGATCCCCATCCTCCCCGGCATCATGCCGATCGTCTCCCCGGTCCGCCTGACCCGCGTGCTCGAGCTGACCGGCGAGGTGCTGCCCAGCGAGCTCGCCGTCGCCCTCGAGGTCGAGCCGACCCCCGAGGGGCGTCACGAGATCGGGGTCGAGTGGGCCGCGCGCCTCGCCCGCGAGGTCGTCGCCGGCGGCGCACCCGGCGTCCACCTCTACGCCTTCAACCAGCACGACACCGTGCTCACCGTCCTCGAGGAGGCCGGCGTCCTTCCCGCCGTCCGCATCCGCTGATACGTCCGATCGACCCGCCGCACGCGACACGCGTCGCAGCGGTGCTCGTCGACGCCCGAAACCCCGCAGAACCACCCCGTTGAAAGGAACAGAAATGTCCGGCTTCCCCGTTGGCACCATCCTGGGATACCCCCGCATCGGCCGTCGCCGCGAGCTGAAGAAGGCCGTCGAGGCGTTCTGGGCCGGCCGCTCCGACCTCGACCAGCTCGAGGCGACCGCCGCCGGCCTGCGCGCCGCCACGCGCGAGCGGCTCGCCGCTCTCGGCCTCGGTCGCGACGACTCCGCCATCCCGGAGTCGTTCTCGTTCTACGACCAGGTCCTCGACGCCGCCGTGACCGTCGGGGCGATCCCCGCACGGTTCGCGGACCTCCGCTCGGCCGACGGCACGATCGGACTGCCCGCGTACTTCACGATCGCCCGCGGAGAGGGGGATCGCGCTCCTCTCGAGATGACGAAGTGGTTCGACTCCAACTACCACTACCTGGTGCCCGAGATCGGGCCCGAGACCGTCTTCTCGCTGTCCAGCGACCGCCTCGTGCGGGAGGTCGCCGAGGGCGTCGCCGCCGGATTCGTGACGCGCCCCGTCATCGTGGGCCCGGTCACGCTGCTCGCGCTGGCCAAGGCCTCGGACGACGCGCCCGAGGGCTTCGACCCCCTGTCGCGTCTCGACGATCTGCTGCCCGTCTACGTCGAGCTGCTCGCCGCGCTGAAGGACGCGGGCGCCGAGTGGGTGCAGCTGGACGAGCCGGCCCTGGTGAGCGAGTCGCTGCCGGCGTCGACCGCGCAGCTGGCGGATGCCGCGGCACGCGCCCTGACCGTCCTCGGCGGCGCGTCCTCGCGTCCGTCCGTCCTGGTGGCGGCGCCGTATGCGGACCTCGGCGAGGTGTTCCCCGTGCTCGCGGCCGCTCCCGTCGAGGCCATCGCGGTGGATCTCGTGCGCGGCGGCCTGCCGTCCGCGGCTCCGGGACTCGAGACGAAGACGCTCGTCGGCGGCGTGATCGACGGTCACAACATCTGGCGCGGAGACCTCGCAGCCGCGGCGGACGAGCTCGAGGCGCTGCGCGGGCTCGGTGCGGCCGCGGTGTCGGCGTCGACGTCCACGTCGCTGCTGCACGTGCCCCACGACGTGGAGGACGAGTCGAAGCTCGACGCCCGTCTCGTCTCCTGGCTGGCGTTCGCCGACCAGAAGGTCGGGCAGGTCGTGACGCTCGCGCGCGGCCTCGCCGCGGGGCGCGAGTCGATCGCGGACGAGCTGGCCGAGGCATCCGCCGCCCTGGCCGACCGCCTGTCCGCTCCCGGCGTGCGCGACGGGGCCGTGCGTCGGCGCGCACTCGTCGACGCCGACTTCTCGCGGGCCCCCTACGAGGAGCGCGAAGACGCTCAGAAGGCGCTCGGTCTGCCGGCGCTGCCGCTGACGACGATCGGGTCGTTCCCGCAGACCGGCGACATCCGGCAGGCCCGCGCGCGATTCACGCGCGGCGAGATCCCCGCCGAGGACTACGAGGAGTTCCTGCGCCGTGAGGTCGCGAGCGTGGTCTCGCTGCAGGAGGAGCTCGGCCTGGACGTCCTCGTGCACGGCGAGCCGGAGCGCAACGACATGGTGCAGTACTTCGCCGAGAACCTCGACGGCTTCGACGTCACCGAGAACGGCTGGGTGCAGTCCTACGGCTCGCGCGCGACGCGTCCGTCGATCCTGTGGGGCGACGTCTCCCGTCCTGCGCCGATCACGGTGGGATGGTCCTCGTACGCGCAGTCGCTGACCGCCAAGCACCTGAAGGGCATGCTCACGGGGCCCGTGACGATCCTCGCCTGGTCCTTCGTGCGCGACGACCAGCCCCTCGGCGAGACCGCGAACCAGGTCGCGCTCGCGCTGCGCGACGAGATCGCCGACCTCGAGGCGGCGGGCATCGCGATCATCCAGGTCGACGAGCCGGCCCTGCGCGAGCTGCTGCCGCTGAAGAAGGCCGACCAGGACGCCTATCTGCGGTGGTCGGTGGACTCGTTCCGGCTCGCCACCGGCGGGGCCGCCGCGGGCACGCAGGTGCACACGCACCTCTGCTACTCCGAGTTCGGCGTGGTCATCGACGCGATCCGTGCGCTGGACGCCGACGTCACCTCGATCGAGGCGGCGCGCAGCCGCATGGAGGTCGTGGCCGACATCGCGGAGGCCGGCTTCGACCACGGCATCGGCCCCGGCGTGTACGACATCCACTCCCCGCGCGTGCCCAGCGCCGCCGAGGTCGAGGCGCTCCTGCGCCGGGCCGTCGACGAGATCCCGCTGCGGCAGCTGTGGGTGAACCCGGACTGCGGCCTGAAGACCCGTGGATACGACGAGACCGTGGCCTCGCTGCGCAACATCGTCGAGGCGACCCGCCGGGTCCGTGAGGACGTGTCGGTCGAGGTCTGATCCGTCCTGCCCGTATGCACGGAGGCCCCCTTCCCGCGGGAAGGGGGCCTCCGTGGTTCCCGGCGCGCGGGTCAGACGGCGCGCAGCACCGCCACGACCTTGCCGAGGATCGTCGCCTCGTCTCCGAGGATCGGCTCGAAGGCGGAGTTGCGGGGGAGCAGCCAGGTGTGGCCGTCGCGGCGGCGCAGGACCTTGACCGTGGCCTCGCCGTCGAGCATGGCCGCCACGATCTCCCCGTTCTCGGCATCGTGCTGGGCGCGCACCACCACCCAGTCGCCGTCGCAGATGGCGGCGTCGATCATCGACTCGCCGGACACCTTGAGCATGAACAGCTCTCCCTTGCCCACGAGCTGGCGGGGGAGCGGGAAGATCTCCTCGACCTGCTGGTCGGCGGTGATGGGGACGCCCGCCGCGATGCGCCCCACCAGCGGGACCAGTGCGGCGTCGCCCACGGGGGTCGCCACGTCGGCGGGGTTCTCCCCGGTCGTTCCGGGCAGATCGATCAGGACCTCCATGGCGCGCGTCTTGCCGGGGTCGCGCCGCAGGTATCCGCTGAGCTCGAGCTGGCCGAGCTGATGGGTGACGCTGGAGAGGGACTTGAGACCGACGGCATCGCCGATCTCGCGCATGCTCGGCGGGTACCCGTGCCGGCTGATGGAGCTCTGGATCACCTCGAGGATCGCCATCTGCTTGGCGCTCAGGCTCTTGCGGCGACGGGTGCGCGGCGCCTCGGTCTCGGGGGCGGAGTTGTCGCTCATCGTGCTCCTTAGGTGCGTTTTCCCGGGCCGCGGGTGGAATGTCGGTGGTCCGTGATGTGGTGTCCGTATCGAAACCGTATCTGAGGAAGACGCCGATCTGGAAGATCTGTTCGAGCGTGTCGGCAGATCCTCGAATCAGATTTCGAAGAACGCTTGACACTTATTCGAATTCGAAGATAGATTCGGAACGTAGCTTCGCATCCACGGTTCCCGGCCGAATCGTGAATGCGAACGCTACGCCAACTTCCCCGCCAGGGGCCTCCCCGAGGGGAGGAGATGAGAGGGAGCACGACATGAGCACCATCGCCTTCGGCACCGCGGCAGTCCTTCCGGCACGACCGGCGACGCGTCTGCGACTGACGGCTCGCGGTCGCCGGGTGCTCCTCGCGGTCGCCTCCGTCCCGCTGGCGGCGGCCATCGGATTCGGCATCCTCAGCGGCGGCAGCGCGATCGCCTCCAACGACAGCGTCGCGACCGCGACCTTCGAGACGGTCACCGTAGTCCCCGGCGACTCGCTCTGGTCCATCGCGTCGAAGGTCGCTCCGAGCGAGGACCCGCGCGAGGTCATCGACGAGATCGTCGCCCTCAACGCGCTCGAAGGTGCGACCATCCAGATCGGCGACGAGCTCGCCATCCCGGCGCAGTACGCGAGCTGATCCTTCCACGGCTGTTCCTCAGCGAGCGGAGCGGGTCGAGGAGCTCAGGAACCCATCCTTTTGCAGAGCTCAGAACCAGGGGGAAGTGCGTCACCTGGCGCGGATGCACAGGCCACGCGTTCTAGCATGGGAAGGGTGACCGCTTCTCTCGATGACCTGCCGCTTCGTGACGACCTCCGAGGACTGACCCCCTACGGGGCGCCGCAGGCGCCGCTCCCGATCGCACTCAACGTCAACGAGAACACGCATCCGGTTCCGGACGCCGTCGCCAGCGACATCCTCGACGACATCGCCGTCGCGATCCGCGACGTCAACCGCTACCCGGACCGCGAGTTCACGACGCTCCGCGAAGGCTTCGCCGAGTACCTCGGGCACGGCCTGAGCGCCGACTGGATCTGGGCCGGAAACGGCTCGAACGAGGTCCTGCAGCACATCCTGCAGGCCTTCGGCGGGCCGGGCCGGACGGCTTTCGGCTTCGCGCCCACCTACTCGATGTATCCGCTCATCGCCCAGGGGACCGGCGCGCGCTGGATCGCCGGCACCCGCGAGCCGGACTACACGATCACCCCCGAGGACGCCGCGGCGCAGGTGCGCGAGATCGACCCCGACGTGATCCTCCTGTGCTCGCCGAACAACCCGACCGGAACCCCGCTCGGCCTCGACGTCGTGGAGGCCGTGTACGAGGCGGCCCGCGGCATCGTGATCGTCGACGAGGCCTATCAGGAGTTCGCGCCCAGGGACGCGGCATCCGCCCTGACCCTCCTCGAGGGGCGCCCGCGCCTCGCGGTCTCGCGCACGATGAGCAAGGCCTTCGCCTTCGCGGGTGCGCGGGTCGGCTATCTCGCGGCCGACCCGGCGTTCATCGACGCGCTCCGTCTCGTCCGGCTTCCCTATCACCTCAGCGCCCTCACCCAGGCCGCGGCGGTCGCGGCCCTGCGCAACTCCGACGTGATGCTCGCCATGGTCGACGAGATCGTCGAGCAGCGCGACCGCATCTCGGCGACGCTGGAGGCCCTCGGCTACACCCCGCACGAGTCCTGGTCGAACTTCGTGCTCTTCGGCGGGGTGTCCGACCCGAAGGAGACCTGGCAGCGGCTGTACGACCAGGGCGTGCTGATCCGCGACGTGGGGATCCCCGGCCACCTCCGCGTCACCGCGGGGACCGAGGCCGAGACCACCGCGTTCCTCGACGCCCTCGCCTCGATATGATCGGCATCATGAGCACTCCTGCGCCCCGTACCGCCCGCCGTGTCCGCAGCACGTCGGAGTCGACCGTCGAGCTCGAGCTGAACCTCGACGGGACGGGCGCCAGCCACATCGACACCTCGGTGCCCTTCTTCGACCACATGCTCACCGCGTTCGCGAAGCACTCGCTGACGGATCTCACGGTGCGGGCCTCGGGGGACACCGACATCGACGCGCACCACACGGTCGAGGACATCTCCATCGTGCTCGGGCAGGCCATCCGCGAGGCGCTCGGCGACAAGTCCGGCATCTCCCGGTACGGCGACGCGCTGGTGCCCCTCGACGAGGCGCTCGCCCAGGCCGTGGTCGACATCTCCGGACGCCCCTACCTCGTGCACGAGGGGGAGCCCGCGGGCTTCGAGCTCCACCTCATCGGCGGGCACTTCACCGGAGCCCTCGTGCGGCACTCCTTCGAGGCGATCACGTTCAACGCGGGCCTCACCGTGCACGTCCGCGTGCTCGGCGGCCGCGACCCGCATCACATCGCCGAGGCGGAGTACAAGGCGCTCGCGCGCGCCTTCCGGCAGGCCAAGGCCCTCGACCCGCTGGTCGACGGCATCCCGTCCACCAAGGGGGCGCTGTGAGCGCCGCCCCGACGGTCGCCGTCTTCGACTACGAGTCGGGCAACGTCCACTCCGCGGTGAAGGCGCTGGCTGCGGCGGGAGCGGATGCCGTGCTCACGCGCGACAAGTCGCAGGCGCTGGAGGCCGACGGCCTCGTCGTCCCCGGCGTCGGCGCATTCCAGGCCGTCCGCGACGCCCTGTACGCGCACGGCGGAGACGAGATCATCGACCGGAGGCTCGCCGGCGGGCGTCCGGTCCTCGGCATCTGCGTCGGGATGCAGGTGCTGTTCTCGCACGGCGTCGAGCGCGGCCACGACACCGAGGGGCTCGGCGAATGGCCCGGCGTCGTCACCGAGCTCAACGCGCCGGTGCTGCCGCACATGGGCTGGAACACGGTCGAGCCCGGCCCCGACAGCGTCCTCTTCCGCGGCATCGAGGACGAGCGCTTCTACTTCGTGCACTCCTACGCGGCGCAGTCCTGGGAGCTCGACGTGATCCCGCCGTTCCCGCAGCCCGTGCTCACCTGGACGACCTACGGCGACCCGTTCCTCGCGGCGGTGGAGAACGGCCCGCTGTCGGCCACGCAGTTCCACCCCGAGAAGTCCGGCGGGGCCGGCATCCAGCTGCTGCGCAACTGGGTCTCCAGCCTCTGAACGCTCCCGCGGCGTCACGCATTTGGGCGAGCGCCGACGCGGGGGTACCCTCTTTTCTCGTGCCTGTCATCGGCGCATTCTCTTGATCCAAGGACGTCATGAACGACTTCGCGCAGTCTCCTTCCCTCACCCTCCTCCCCGCGGTCGACGTCGCGGGTGGCAAGGCGGTCCGGCTCACCCAGGGGGAGGCGGGCAGCGAGACCAGCTACGGCGACCCGCTGGACGCCGCCGGCGAGTGGGTGGCGCAGGGGGCGAAGTGGATCCATCTCGTCGACCTCGACGCCGCGTTCGGCCGGGGCAGCAACGCGCCGATCCTGCGCAAGGTCATCAAGCAGTACAAGAACGTCAACGTCGAGCTCTCCGGCGGCATCCGCGATGACGCCACGCTCGAGGCCGCCCTCGAGAGCGGCGCGACGCGCATCAACCTCGGCACGGCCGCCCTCGAGAACCCCGAGTGGGCCGCCGACGTGATCGGCCGCTTCGGCGAGGCCATCGCCGTCGGCCTCGACGTGCGCGGCACCACGCTCGCGGCGCGCGGCTGGACCAAGGACGGCGGCGACCTCTGGGAGGTCCTGGACCGCCTGGAGGATGCCGGCTGCAGCCGCTACGTCGTCACCGACGTCACGAAGGACGGCACGCTGCGCGGCCCGAACCTCGATCTCCTGCGCGAGATGACCTCGCGCACGCCGAAGCCGGTCGTCGCCTCGGGCGGCATCGCCAACCTCGACGACATCGCGGCTCTTCGCGAGCTCGTCCCGCTCGGCGTCGAGGGCGCCATCGTCGGGAAGGCGCTGTACGCCGGCGCCTTCACGCTGGCCGAGGCGCTGGATGTCGCAGGAGACTGACGGGCACTCCTGCGGGCCGGAGTCGCACGACCACGGCATCCGCAACCTCGGCGACTCCGCCGGCGTGCCGTGGGAGGGGCGCAGCTTCGAGGCGAACCCGCACGCCGCCGACGACGGCTCGGCCGATCCCGCGCTCTTGGACGCTCTCCTGCGATTCCGGGCGGGGCAGGGCGCGCAGGCCGAGGTCGTCGACGCCTTCCGCTCGGCGCGCGTGCTCATCCCCCTGATCGCCGAGAAGGGCGACGAGGGCGTGGGGCCGACCGGGCTGGCGGTCGACAAGACCCAGGAGCTGTCGATCGTGACGGTCGCGGCGCCCGACGGGCGCCGCGTGCAGCCCGTGTTCTCCTCGGTGCAGGCCATGCAGCGATGGGACGCCGCCGCGCGCCCGATCCCCGTCGAGGCCGTCCGCGCCGCGCTGGCCGCCTCCGCGGAGGACACCGATCTGATCGTGCTCGACCCCACCAGCGACACCGAGTTCGTGATCCGCCGCCCGGCCGTGTGGGCGATCGCGCAGGGACAGCCCTGGGAGCCGAGCTTCCTCTCGCCCGAGGTGTTCTCGGCGCTCCAGGAGAGCGTGGCGCACGAGCTCGCGGTGATCGACGTCTCGGTCGCGGCGGGGGACCCCGACGCGCGGCTGCGCGGCCCCGAGCTCGTCGTGATGCTCGAGCTCGTGGACGGGCTCGAGCGCGACGTGCTCGATGCGGTGCTGCAGCGTCTCGCTCAGCGCTGGGCCGCCGACGACCGCATCGCGGTGCTCGCGGACTCCCTCACGGTCAAGCTCCGCCGCTCCGCCTGATCTGCCCGCCCCACACGCGATCCTCATCGCGCTTTGTCTCGCTCCGCTCGCTCGACGACCGATGGTCTTCTCTTCTACCTCAGCCGCACGTCAACGGAGCCCGCCCCACACGCGACTAGTTGACCGGCCCCGTCCACTTCTCGCCCGGTCCCTTGCCGATCGGGTCGGGGATGGTCGACGCCTCGCGGAAGGCGAGCTGGAGAGAGCGCAGGCCGTCGCGCAGCGAGCGCGCGTGCATGTCGCTGATCTCGGGCGCGCCGGCGGTGATGAGCCCGGCGAGGGCGTTGATGAGCTTGCGCGCCTCGTCGAGGTCGAGCTGCGCGTCGGGATCGTCGGCGAGACCGAGCTTGACCGCGGCGGCGCTCATCAGGTGCACGGCGGTCGTGGTGATCACCTCGACGGCGGGCACATCGGCGATGTCGCGGGTGGCGGATGCGGCCGCCTCCTCTTGCCGGGCCCAGCGCTCTTCGCGCTCGCGTGCCGCCTCGTCCGGTGCCTGGTTCGTCACTTCGCCTTGCCTTCTGTTAGACTTTGTCGGGCTCCAGAGCGTTCATGCTCTGGCACGAAAGAGGATTCACTTCCCACCCGCGCTTGCCGTTCCAGGCTACCGGGTCTTGCGCTCCGCCGGATCGCGTCGACAGACGCGGACGGCAGTCAGGGTGCAGAGCCGGCGTCTGAATGCCGGCGGGTGGGGGACGATTCCGATTTCGCCCGGGATGCCGACAGCATCCCGGTGGCCGAAACCATCGTCTAAGGAGCTCCGCATCAGCGATCCCCGTACCAATGAGCGCATCCGCGTCCCCGAGGTCCGCCTCGTCGGCCCCGCGGGTGAGCAGATCGGCGTCGTCCGCATCGAGGCGGCACTGCGTCTCGCGCAGGAAGCCGATCTCGACCTCGTCGAGGTCGCCCCGAACTCGAAGCCGCCCGTGGTCAAGATCATGGACTACGGCAAGTTCAAGTACGAGGCTGCCCAGAAGGCGAAGGAAGCTCGCCGCAACCAGGCGAACACGATCCTCAAGGAAGTCCGCTTCCGTCTGAAGATCGAGGCTCACGACTACACGACCAAGCTCAAGCGCGCCGAGGGCTTCCTCAAGGCGGGCGACAAGGTCAAGGCGATGATCCTGTTCCGCGGTCGCGAGCAGTCGCGTCCCGAGCAGGGCGTGCGTCTGCTGCGCAAGTTCGCCGAGGACGTCGCCGAGTTCGGCACGGTCGAGTCGAACCCGACCATCGACGGACGCAACATGGTCATGGTCGTGGCACCGCTGAAGAACAAGTCCGAGGCCAAGGCCGAGCAGAACGCGGTTCGCGACGCGAAGAAGCAGGCCGCTCGCGAGGCCCGCTCCACGGATGCTGCGGCCGACGCCGCGGCGGAGTGACGCCCGCCACACAGACTCCCGCACAGCGGGCCCCCACCGTCGCCTGAGAAGGCGCCATACGAAGGAAGAGAAGATGCCGAAGCAGAAGACCCACTCGGGTTCCAAGAAGCGCTTCAAGATCACCGGCAGCGGAAAGCTGAAGAAGCAGCAGGCCGGGATGCGCCACAACCTCGAGCACAAGTCGAGCCGTCGCACCCGTCGCCTCAACCAGGACCAGGTTCTGTCGAAGGCAGACTTCAAGGTCGCCAAGAAGCTTCTCGGTCGCTGACGCGCCCGATCGCAGGATAGGAACACAGGAAAATGGCAAGAGTCAAGCGGGCGGTAAACGCCCACAAGAAGCGTCGCGTCATCCTCGAGCGCGCCTCCGGTTACCGCGGTCAGCGTTCGCGCCTCTACCGCAAGGCCAAGGAGCAGGTCATCCACTCCCTGGTCTACTCGTACCGGGACCGTCGCAAGCGCAAGGGCGACTTCCGCCGCCTCTGGATCCAGCGCATCAACGCTGCGGCACGCCAGAACGGCATGACCTACAACCGCTTCATCCAGGGCCTCGGCCTCGCGGGCGTCACGGTCGACCGTCGCATCCTCGCTGACCTCGCGGTCAACGACGCGGCGACCTTCACGTCGCTCGTCGAGACGGCGAAGAAGGCTCTGCCTTCCAACGTCAACGCTCCGAAGTCGGCTGCCTGAGCGGCTTCTCCGCATCATCGAGACGGGCGTCCTCCTGCGGGAGGGCGCCCGTCTCGCGTACCGGTCAGCGGGTGCGACGCCGGCGGACGGCGCGGGCGATCGACGCGTCGACGATCAGCACGATCATCACCGCGACGACGTAGACGAGGAGATCGCGCTGGTCGAAGCCGCGTCCCAGCACCAGCGCCGCCGGAGGGAACGCCTGGTTCACGGTCGCCGGGACGGCGGTGAGCTGGAGCAGCTCGATGCCGATGCAGAACAGCAGCGCGAGCGCCGCCACGATCCTCCGGGAGACGCGGGGGAGCACCAGCACGATGAGCAGGTAGATCAGCACGGCGTACAGGGCGTCGCCGGCGATGTCGCCAGCGATGCCCGGCACTCGCAGGTGCACGATCAGCCCCGCCGCGATCGTGAGCACCGCGCAGATCGCCGACGTCGCCCGCCGCGGGGCGGTCGACGGGGAGGAGGAAGCCGGCACAGCGGCACCATACGCGGCCGAGCTTCGAGGTTTCTGCGTGCCGAGACCGGATCCCGGCGCGCAGCCGGCGCCGCCGTATCCCTAGACTGAGACCGTGCTGGAGAACCCCCGGTCCCCCCGAGTCCGTGCCGTCGCCAAACTGACCAAGCGCAGTGCCCGCGCCGAGACCGGCCTGTACCTCCTCGAAGGCCCTCAGGCGGTGCGCGAGGCGCTCACGTACCGGCCCGATGCGATCGTCGAGCTCTTCGCCACGCCGAACGGATGGGAGAAGCATCCGGACATCAGGGCGAAGGCCGCGGATGCCGGCATCGAGGCCGTGCACGTCACCGACTACGTGCTCGGCGCCATGGCGGACACCGTGACGCCTCAGGGCCTCGTCGCGGTCGTCAGGCAGACGCCGACGGGCGTCCGCGAGGTGTTCGCCGCCTCGCCCCGGCTCGTCGCGATCTGCGAGGAGATCCGCGATCCGGGCAACCTCGGCACCATCATCCGGGCCGCGGACGCGGCGGGAGCCGATGCGGTCGTGCTCACCGGGCGCACGGTCGACCCGTACAACCCGAAGGTGGTGCGGGCGACCACCGGATCGCTCTTCCATCTTCCGGTGTCGGTCGGCGGGGACCTCGCCGAGGTGGTCGAGCAGGCGCATGCCGCGGGACTCGACGTGCTCGCCGCCGACGTGAAGGGCGACGACCTGCTCGTGGCCCGCGCGGCGGGGGTGCTCGCGCGGCCCACCGCCTGGCTGTTCGGCAACGAGGCGCGGGGTCTCGAGGACACCTCGCTCGGGCTCGCCGACCATGTGCTGAAGCTGCCGATCTTCGGACGAGCGGAATCTCTGAACCTGGCCACGGCGGCCAGCGTGTGCCTGTACGAGAGCGCGTTCGCGCAGCGCGCGGCATCCGCGTCCTGAACCGGGCGTGCTCGCGGCGTCCGTCCCGGCTGATACCGTAGATCTCCGGTGACGCGCGGTGATGTCCGCCGCGCGCGGGGGCGCCGGTCGAAGAGGGGCAGGATCGATGCGGATTCTGATAATCGAGGACGACGAGCGAGTGGCAGCGGCGCTCGACGCGTTCCTCGCCCGGTCGGGCTATGCCACCGAGCGCGCGGCCGACGGCGCGTCGGCGCTCGAGATCCTCGACGCCCACACCGAGGTCGTGCTGCTCGATCTGGGTCTCCCCGACGTGGACGGCATCGACCTGTGCCGCCGCATCCGCGCCCGCTCCGATGTGCCGATCGTCGTCGTCACTGCTCGCAGCCAGGTCGCCGAGCGCATCAAGGGACTCCGCGCCGGCGCCGACGACTTCGTCGTGAAGCCGTACGACGTGCACGAGCTCCTCGCCAGGATCGAGGCGGTCACGCGCCGTACCCGTCCGATGCGCCCCGAGGCGGAGCGCATCGTCATCGTCTCCGGCGACGACGTGCAGATCGATCTGGTCGCGCGACAGCTGCTGGTCGGCGATGCGCCGGTCGACCTCACCCCGAAGGAGTTCGACATCGTGGCCGTGCTCGCCCGGCATCCGGGCGTCGCCGTGCCGAAGGACAGGCTGATCCGCGAGGTGTGGAACACCGATTGGCGGGGCTTCGGCCACTCCCTCGAGGTGCACGTCGGCGCGATCCGGCGCAAGGCGGGCGAACGCCGGTTCATCGAGACCGTCCGCGGCGTCGGCTATCGGCTCGTGGGCTCCTGACCCGTGCGCACGCGTCTCGTCATCGTCTTCCTGGTGCCGCTGGTCGCCGTGCTGCTCTCGCTCGGGGGAGCGGCGGCGTGGAGCGCGGCCCGCAGCGTCCAGCAGGCGTTCTACACCCAGCAGCTCGGCGACCTCGGCTACTTCGTCACCACGGCCAGGCAGTCGCTGCTGGCCGGCAGCACCGCCGTCTTCGACGCGGAGGCCGAGAGGTTCCAGGAGGTGTACGGCACCAGGGTCGCCGTCTTCGACATCGCCGGAGGCGTGTGGGCGGCGAGCGACGGGCCGTCGTCGCGCCTGTTCTCCGAGGCGCAGGGCGAGAAGGTGACGCAGGCGCTCTCCGGCCGGCGCGCCGAGATCCCTGCTCCGGCGCAGCCGTGGGCGATCTCGGACGTCGCTCTCGTCGAGCCGGTGTTCGACGACGGCGACGTGATCGGCGCGGTGATGATCTCGGCGACGGGGGAGACCGCCCGCGCCGCGATCGGGAGACAGGTCGCGATCCTCGCCGCGGTCGCGGTGGTCTCGATCGCCCTCGGCGTGCTGCTGGTGTTCCAGCTGGCGCGCTGGGTGCTGTCTCCGGTGCGCCGGCTCGACGAGGCGATGGTCGCGATCGAGCGCGGCGAGATGGACGCGCGCGTCGACGTGGACACCGGGCCTCCCGAGCTGAGGCGCATGACCCGGGTGTTCAACGGGATGGCGGCCGAGATCGAGAGGGTGGTCGCGCGGCAGCAGGAGTTCGCCGCCAACGCCTCCCATGAGCTGCGCAATCCGCTCAACGCGCTGCTGCTGCGGGTCGAGAACCTCGCGACGGGCCTCGGCCCCGAGTGGGACGCCGACATAGAGGAGACCAGGCGGGAGGGGCGCCGGATGACCGAGATCCTGGAGACCCTGCTCAGCCTCACGCGCAGCGGCCGGGGCGACTC
>Ga0222419_100291_pt1 | contig 68666 bp, 68 predicted proteins | sample 1B20Ametagenome_FD_182474 | JGI IMG/M metagenome (GOLD analysis project Ga0222419, IMG submission 182474) | Enriched microbial communities from leaf-cutter ant dump, University of Wisconsin, Madison, United States - 1B20A (version 2) | ecosystem: Environmental > Terrestrial > Nest > Insects nest...
CAATTACTTCCAGCATTGACCTGATTTCATCTGTTTCCATATTGTTTTTCCTGAATATATTGACCATAACAAATCTGACAACTAAAGTGTTTCGTTTTTAACATTGCTTCGTAAAGAGGTTTTTACTTTTGTTTTCCCTATTTAATACTAGCTTAGTTATCCCGGCGGTAATATCGCGCCGGTAGTTTATGGATTCAAGAAGAAATTTTTTATATAAAGGACTTGCTGCGCTCGCAGCCGGTACTTTGACCAGTTTGCCAGTTGCTTTTGGCAACTGTCCGATGGAAACAGAAAAGGAAACAGGTAAACTTCGGGATTCCAATCTGAAAAGCAACAGTTTTAAGCTGGCGATGGCTGGTTTCAGCTTTGTGAATTTTAACCTGGCAGAATCCCTGAAAATGATGAAAAAGGTCAATGTCAATTATCTTTGCATTAAGGATTTTCATTTACCTTACAATAGTACAGCTGAACAGATCTCTGCTTTTCATTCCACCCTTAAAGACAATGATGTGACCGGGTACGCGGTGGGGCCGATCTATACCAAAACAAGAAAGGATATTGACAATGCTTTTGATTATGCAAGACGTGTAGGTGTCGACCTGATCATAGGCATACCTGCACATGCAGATCTCCCCTACGTTTCAGATAAGGTCAAAGAGACCGGCATCCGGTACGCGATCCATAATCACGGCCCTGAGGACGAACTTTATCCGACTGCGGAGAGTATTTATGTGCGCATCAAAGACCTGGATCCCGGTGTGGGGATCTGCTTTGATATGGGGCACAACGCCAGGGCAGGCAGGGATTCTGTTGCTGATTTTCAGAAATATGCCAGGCGCATCTTTGACATGCACCTTAAAAACGTGACTGCTGCAACGAAAACAGGCAGCACCTGTGAACTGGGTCGCGGTATTATTAATATTCCAGCATTTGTTAACATGCTGGAAAAGATCAGATACAAAGGTCACTGTGCTCTTGAATACGAGAAAGACATGAAAGACCCGCTGGCGGGTATCGCCGAATCAGTGGGGTATTTCAGGGGTGTCTGTGATGCCTCGATTAAAATAAAGTCATGATCTCATCATAGGACAGCCCGGTATAATCTTCTATGTATAAATTGCAGGGAGGCAGCTCTTCTTTGGTATGCGAGGTCAGCACACCGGCCACTTTCATACCTGCATTTAACGCGGCAGTTACTCCTGAGAAGGAATCCTCGAAAACCACACACTGTTCTGGCGTCACGTCCAGATTGGCAGCAGAAGTGAGGTAAACTTCGGGATCTGGTTTATGATGTTTTACGTTTTCACTGGCCAGCACAGATCCGAGTTTATCTCCGATAGGTACTTTGCTCAATATCAAGTCAAGGTTTGCACGTGGTGCCGATGTAGCGACTCCAAGCTTGACCGCATGATCTGCAAGATCATTTACAAATTCATTAAATCCCTTAACAGGTTCTACATGCGGCTCATAGATCTTCCTGAACAGACTCTCTTTCTCATCTTCAAGCTGAAGGAGTTCTTCTCCTGTAACCGGACGCTGCAGGAAGTGGCTCAATATATAACTGTTGCTTTTTCCAAACATATGGGCTGCAAACTCTTTGTCTGTCGGGCTCAGGTTCCGTAAGGAAAAAAACTCCCTGAAAGCAATGGAATGGTATGGGTTGGTATGGCAGATGACGCCGTCCATGTCAAATATGACAGCTATTTTGGTATTCATAGCGCAAAGGTAAAGATCATTGTTAAGGCTTTTGCGATCCTTCAGTAAGCTTTCTGCAATAAAACACACACACGCTATTTATCAGGCCAAAACGTAAGCTATTGTAATAGCGACCATTATGTAATGCTTTCTCCTGTTTCAGCTTTTTTTTTAAAAAAGTACTTCGAATTAGCTTTTGAGGTTGTGCAAATAATATTATATTTGCACCACTTCAAGGTTCTCGCTACAGAGAGCTACCAGCCCGGATGGCGAAATTGGTAAACGTTGCGGTCTCAGAAGCCGTTGGAGTAATATCCTTGAGAGTTCGAGTCTCTCTTCGGGCACAAAAAGGTGAATTTCAAACATGGAATTCACCTTTTTTATGGAATGATTCTGAATTACAATTTCTAATTACTTAATTCTTTCATTGTGCCTATATTATCGCATAATTTATCTGGTATGCGTTACAAAAAGACCTTAACCCTCGCTGTGCTTGCCGCTACAGTAGTGATGATGAGCGGCTTTATGTCGAGACAAGAACCACAGCACAAATTCACCAACCTGAAAGTATTGCCAAAGAATATCAGCAAAGATGATCTGGATAAAGTGATGGACGGATTTAAGGCGGCACTTGGTGTAAAATGTAATTTCTGCCATGCGCCCAGAAAAGATGACCCCAAGAAACTGGATTTTGCAAGTGACGAGAAAAATCACAAGCTGATTGCAAGGGACATGATGCGCATGACTGCAAAGATCAATAAAAAGTATTTTCACCGTCTTGACAAGGAAGGCAAAATAACGAATATCACCTGCATCAGTTGTCATAATGGAAAAGAGGAACCCCAGACGATCAAACTATAACAGCAGATCCTGTATTTAACGGGCAACCAGGCCACCATCGACAACCAGTTCTGCACCGGTTGTATAAGCGGCTTCATCTGAGGCCAGGTATAGCGCGGCAAAAGCAATTTCATCTGCAGTGCCAATACGCCCCATAGGACACATTTCTTTCACGATCTGTTCTGCACCTGGAGCAGAGGTCAGAAATTCGGTCATTGGTGTCAGTACTCCGCCGGGATGAATGGAATTTACCCGGATGCTATCCGCAGCAAATTCCACGGCCTGATCTTTGGCCAGCAGTCGTAGCGCTCCTTTGGATGCAGAGTAGGCAGGCCCGTTACCTCCGACAATACCTGCGATAGAGGAGATATGCACAACAGCGCCCCCACCCCTTGCTCTTAAATGAGGGACTACATGCTTTGTACCAATAAACGGACCTGTTACGTTGATGGCGATGATGCGGTTCCATTGCTCAAGCGTGGTATTTTCTGTTGTACTGCCCGGAGGATATACACCGGCATTATTGATCAGGATGTCTATCTTCCCGTAGCTGGTAATTGCATGGTCAACTACAGCTGTCCAATCTGCCTCACTTGAAACATCATGTGCCTTTCCACTGACGGGCAAACCCTGTTCTTTAGCCTCTTCCACCCACTGCAACAGTTTCTCTTCCTGAAGATCTGTTGCAAGTACCTGCGCACCTTCTCTGGCAAACAATAAAGCCATTGCCTTGCCCATACCACCTGCTGCACCTGTAATGATCGCGGTTTTATGATCTAGCCGTCCCATAATAAAAGTGTTGATTTAGAACAAAGGTGCTTCTTTCATGCCTGCAAAAAAGTGATGATTATCATTTTATATAATGATACAGCATCAAGAACATAATCTTTTAAGAAAGCAAACTGATCCGTTTCCTTCTGAGCGTGTCTCCCAGCAATTCCACAAATTCGCCGTCCTCCAACTGCTCCCTGAACTCTCTGAGTTCCGCCTCTGAAGAATTGATCATTTTATGGTGAAGCAGGTAGAATTCGTAACGGAATGCATAGACATAATGATAGGCCTGGTTATAATCGGATTTATTGACCTGTATGTCCGGAAGTACCAGGCCATTCTTAAAATCGACAAACAGGCATTTTTGCTTCAGCCTGTCGGCATTCTCCCACCAGTGGTACTGGTCCTTGCCATTGACAATTCCGGTAAAGCCAATCACCAGCGCATTGAACATCTCTTTGAGGGTGTAGTCATGTTTTGCCCTGCGCAGATTCAGGATCTCCCTAATGCCCAGCCAGACAGAAAAGAATTCTTTAAGCACACCCTGGCTGAAACCGTCTGTAAAAGAATGTATATCATGGCCAGTGATATTTTTGATGGGAATAGATTTGCTTTTGAGCAGCAGCATAGTTGCTTTGACCAGTTCTTCTGCTCCAAATATCAGATGAGCAACCGCATTGGGATATGCATAGATCGTAGAAATCTGGTGTGCTACCGCAAAATGCCTTTCCGCATTGTCAACTATGGGAGGTAACACTTCAGCACACTCTTTTTCATTTAAGTTCTTAAACCCTTTTTCATGATCCATAGGCTTATTTAAGTGCAGAAATTCCGGATGCTTCTAATATATTACTTTTTGTGCGGATATTGCTTAAATGCATAAAATTTTGAAATAAAACAATTTCTTGTTGTTTTTCTTTATTAAAGACAACAATCTTAAACAATTGCTATGGAAAACCAAGAGAAAAAAAAAGCACAACCAGATTCTTCCGGACATCCGAAACCTTCAGAAGATGTGCAGATGAATATTGAGACAGTGACACCGGAAACTGAAAATGATGGTCTGCCCAATGACCAGAAACATGGCCATCAGGAACATCCCCAATCCAGTAACGGCGCAAATGAAACGGATAAAGAAATGGACAACAATAAAGAAGAAAGTGAAAAATCTTCAGAAGATCCTGATAACGGGGAATAAATCATAATTTAAATGGATAAATTTATATCCATAAATTATTGTCCCCAATGAAAATCATATTTCCGATCGTCTGTATGATCCTCTCTGGTTTTAGCAGTTTTAATCTGCTGCATGAGACATTGGTAGCTGAGGTACAGGAGCCGCTTGCTGAAAAATATCCTGAAGATGCTGGCATTGAAGAAGATTCCGATGTGCTTTATTCAGAAAAATTTGATGATGGTATGGCCAATATCCTGAGCAGGTATACAGACATTGTCAATAGCGAAGGGATGAGCCTGGATTCAGTTGATGTACCGGGGAAAAGTGCTGTCGCGATAAAAATGACAAACATTGGCGGAAAGAATGAGGGTGGTCATCTGTTCAGGCAATTCAATCCAGGATTTGACGGAACAGTTTATGTGAGATATTATGTAAAATATCCATCCAGTTCCAAAGGATACATCCATCATGAATCTGTTTGGATTGGAGGATATCATCCTTCTAACAGGTACCCGGTACCAAGAGCAGGAACCTGCGGACTTGGAGACCAACGTATCGCTATTGCGTATGAACCCGTAAATGCCCCCAATATGGACACTTATTTATATTGGGGAGATATGAAAGCCGGAGCCCGTGGAAAGTGCTATGGCAATGATCTCATTAATGGCAGCCCTAAGGCCCGAAAACTTGAATGGGATAAATGGATATGCGTAGAGCTGATGATCAAACTCAACAATCCGGTATCGTCCTACAATGGAGCGCTGAAAGTATGGCACGATGGTATAGAGGTAGGTCATTGGGGACCCGGCTTTCCGAATGGCCGATGGGATGCTGATTCCTGGATCAACATGCCGGAGGGCAGACCGTTCGAAGGGTTCCGCTGGAGAACAGATGAAAAACTGAAACTTAACTATCTCTGGATCGAATTCTATGATGATACCACACCGGAGGGACAATCCCATCATATTAAATTTTCCAACCTGGTGATCGCAAGGAAATACATCGGGCCAATGAAAAGATCATTTGAACAAAATTAACGTACAATTATATGAAGAAACTATTATTTGCTTTAACTGCCGCTATCTTTTTTCTTAATGCCTGTAAAGAAAAATGCATAGAAGATACAGGGATACATCTGGAACATACGACAAATGCTAGTCGTTTTGAAAAGATCAGCATTGAAGGTAACATCAGGCTGGTCCTGAAACAGGACAGCTCCTATACTGTTAAGGTTACAACGGATTCCAACCTGATGGCCCTGGTGACCATGAAAGTAAGCGGAGGCGAACTGAAACTGGGCATGAAAAACCATTCCTACTGTGGCCAGGATTCAGTAGTGATTGAAGCAGGTATCGGCATGCTGAACGCACTTACCGCAGGTGGATCTGTCAGGATCGGCACCGAAGGAATCATTTATGCAAGGGAGTTCAAGCTGAACATCTCCGGAACAACGGATGTGAGCCTGGGACTGAACACTTCCGGTCTTACCACCACCCTGGACGGCACGAGCAAGCTAAGACTTTCCGGTCAGACGGGCCGGCATGATTTAAGCATTACAGGCAATGCAGATATAGAAGCAGCCGATTTTATTGCAGGAAATTATGACGTCCGTACCACAGGAAATGCAAAAGCATATATTAATGTGCTTAATGAGCTTAATGTCAAAACTGAAGGAGCCAGTGAAATCTACTATCGCGGAAATCCCAAAAAGGTCAATAACAAAAAAAACGGCACTTCCGTACTGGAACCGGTCAAATGATTAATTATACTCTTTTGTAATCAGGCAGCCATTGTTTAATGGACTGCTTGATCTCGACGGGCGACAGCTTTTCAGCCAGGGTTCTTTGTACCAGTGCAGGAAGTTCTTCGTCGGATGCAAAACGCAGTGCAGCGATTTGCCCGAAACTTAAGCGGTCCTCCAGTTGCTCCAGGCGTTGCTGTGTGAGTACATAATACCTCAATCTCATCTCAAGAACAACGATCCTGTTTTGAAGTGTAAGGGCATAATGCTGTCTCAGCATGAACGATAACCAGCCGACAAGAAGAACAATTGCCGCAACAAAAATCCATAAAAGGGCATTTGTATCATTTTTTAGCACCTGCATCACCGCAATAGCCGCAAGAAGCAGAATTACAGGATAAAATACAAAATGATGCGGAACGTAATAACGAACGTGGTTCTTATAGTTTTGCATAATCTCCGGATCTGGTAAACTTTGCTAAAGTTAGTTTAATTTAGAAAGTTATCCTATAAAGAGATCTTACGCTTCATGCGTTCACGCAGTTCATCCTCCGCTTTTTTTACTTCATCTTTTTCTGCTAAAGGCGCTTCCGTTTCAAGCTTTTTTGTTTTCTTCTCTTTGTTTCTGTCAGTTTTTGCAGTTGTTTTACCGGTATCCGGATCATTGGGCGTTGCTTTGTTCATAATACTAGTCAGTTAGATTGTTGGAGATTTGTTTTATAATGAACACCTGAGGTTCCGGCTGGTTTTATAAAAATCTATTTTGTGTCTCTGACTATTTTCTTGACGGGGCCTTTGGAATCTTATTGCTTCTTTCAAACTGATAAACCTTAATGTTCTCCCACATGATCACCTCTCCTTCTACGTTCTTAATGGCCCTGATCTCACCATCCTGCGAAACCACAAAACCCAAACTGTCCGGATGCTTCAGGCAATAGGAAAACATAGACTGGTGGCGCGTTCCAAAATGTTGCGGATCAATATTCTGACGATTGACAGCAGGTCTGGAAGCTTTGCTGATGCTAACCGAACCAGGAAGCTCCTTTTCAACGATTACTGAGCCGAAACCTTTTACGATCAAGTGTGGTGACATCACAACCAAGCCATCCACACAAGTTAAAGACGAAATAAACCTTACTGCGCCGATCATCTCATTATAACTATCTTCAATGTCCACTTCGTTGTGATTCAGTTCATCATGCAGGACAGCTGGAATATCCTTTCTCAATTTCTTATATAACTTGATCTCCTCCTGCAACAGGTCGTTATCAGCCACACTTGCAGCAGTATGTATGATTGCAGACTCAATCCTCCGGTAGCTAAGTTGATATTTGGTGATCAGATCGGCCTCAAAATCCTTTGTGATCAGCAAAGCACCACCGTGATGATAGTTTTTGATCTTTAGCAGGATGCGGCTGATCGCCTGTATCACGTATTCAAAAATGATCTCGTTATAAAGATCTGCATCTTCGTCCGTCAGCCCATACCCCAATATTTTCTCGATAGCGAGCTTGCTGTAAGCCGCATTCTTTCTGATAAAATCGGCTACCGGACCATATTCAAATACATTTGGGTATAGTTTGACGAGTACATTCTGATTCAGGCTGGCCAGGGGATGGTAGTCCAGCATTACATTTAAAATGCCAATTCCATTGATCATGGTTTGAATGATCCCCGGATAGATGGGCTTGTCCTCTTCTTCATAATTGAGATAACTCTGGTAGTGTACCGCCTGGTCGATCATACCATAAATAAACAGCTTGTTACTTTGGTCGTAAAAAACTGAAAGACTGGAGCTCCAGGGATCAGCAGCTTTGGACAATTTCACCAGATTCTTAACAGAGAACTCAATCGGCTGCTTAAAGGGGAAAAAATCCGCACTGTCAAACCTTGGATGATCCTTCCTGTCAGCAGACCAGTGGTCAAACAATGTCACCGTTACCTTGATAAACTGTCCTTCTTCCGTTTGCAAGCTCGCATAATACAACGTAGTGAACAATTCTCTCAAGACAGCCTCCGGAGGGCTGCTTTCCTTTATCTTGGATCTTTGTAGTTCCTGATATACAAAACCAGCCAGGTCATTTGGTGTAAAATGCTTCGCCATTTTATGAAGATAGTAAAATAAAGCTGATCATAGATAGTGACCCGTATTTTATAAAATGGGCATTAAACTGTATCTTGAACCGGAGAAATGCTACGCGTTCTTAATTTACATTGTTCCTGTAATAAAAAGATCATGATCTAACTAAAACACCCATCAGTCTATGAAAATCGCCTTCTTCTCCGCGAAACCTTATGATAAAGATTTTTTTAATCGGCAGAATAAAACTTTCAATTATGACATTCAGTATTGGGAGACCCATCTTGGTCCGCACATTGTCAATGCCATAGATGAAGGGACCGAGGTTGTTTGCGTATTCGTAAACGATAAGCTCACTGCCGAGGTGATCACTGTACTGGCCATAAAGAAAGTAAAAGTGATTGCCCTGCGTTGTGCGGGCTTCAATAATGTCGATCTTGACGCAGCCAGAAAGCAGGGTATTAAGATATGCAGAGTCCCCGCTTACTCACCGGAAGCTGTAGCAGAACACGCCGTAGCGATGTTGCTTACGCTAAACAGAAAAACACACAAAGCTTATAATCGTGTCCGCGAACAGAATTTCTCACTTAATGGATTGCTCGGTTACAACCTGCATGGCAAAACGGTGGGCGTGATCGGGACAGGAAAAATAGGCAAAGCATTTTGCAGGATCATGACAGGATTTGGTTGTAAAGTACTGGCTTATGATCCTTATGAAGATCGGGAACTGCAAGCAAGCGGTATACACTATTTACCATTTCAGGAATTGCTCGGCTGTAGCGACATTATTTCGCTTCATTGCCCGCTTACCGTTGAAAATCATTATCTTATTAACGAGAATACCCTTAAAAAGATCAAAAAAGGCGTGACCATCATCAATACCAGTCGTGGCGGGCTTATTCATACTGATGACGTGATCAGCGCCTTAAAGACGGGCCAGGTGGGTTATCTGGGCATAGATGTCTACGAACAGGAAGAAAAGTTGTTCTTTAAAGATTTATCTGGAAGCATTATAGATGACGATAAGATCCAGCGATTGATGAGTTTCCCCAATGTACTGGTCACGGGGCATCAGGCATTTTTCACAGAAGACGCTATGGAACAGATCGCAAGTATAACACTCAACAGCATACATGCCCTGGAAAACGGCATAAGCCCATCAGACCCGGCAGTGATCTTAGTCTGACCTGCTCGCTGTTCCCCAAGCCGTAAATTGAGCAAACCACTCAAGCATACCCATCTATTCCTCAATATGATTGATCATGAATGAACGATCTGGTAAATCTGCTGCATATAAGCAGCCTGATAAAGTGCTGAAAAAAACTCATGCCATTCCACACGTGTAAAAGCAAGGCTGATATCCGGAAAAGGCGAAGCAAGGATCACTACTTCTGTACCATCAGGGTGATATTCTATGTAATCATCAAATTCAAGTTCCCTGGTCGCATTGATGAATGCATGGAACTGCTCAAAAGAAAAAGTCATTAAAACACTTTTGTTCCAAACATTCACAACTTTACAATTGATGCAATGAGTGACACAAATGTCGCCTTCGCGGCTAATTACTATTGGTTTGCACATAAAGTTGATATTAAAAAGCATGCAGATCACGATAAAAGCAGGCTTATGCAAAGAAGGATATTATTTAGAATAATTCCAAACAAAATAAAATATCCCTGTTATTATTATCGGGCTCGTAAACAGATATACGAGTAAAATCATATTAGATAAATAAAAAACAGCATTGTCTTATCTTTGATCAAATCAGAAACATAGCCAGAACACTTATGAACATCAGCAAAGAGTCACTGACAGCCCCTTACTTACCAGTAGCATGGGAATACCGGGAGGTTGCAGAAGAAGAAATGAGCAAAAAGACCAGGGGCAAGATTTTCTTTTTTTGCCAGGAACAGGGTATTGGAGAAGGAGAAGGATCAATTATCGAATTGAAAGAGATCAAAAATGAAGGCTTGTTCTTAATCCTGGACAATGGAACCAAAATAAGAATAGACAGGATAATCACTCTATACGGCAAACCAGGAGCGGCATACGACGAGTACGACGCTTATGGCAATACTTGCATGGATTGTAACGGTTAACATTAACACATTTTAGCATTCTTTCAGGCACAAGTGACGGCAGTCACAATTGGCCGTGATGTCCGGCATTCATAAGCGAATGTAAATCATGGATATTTACAGGTGAATCTAAAGTAATGTGTTATGAAACGCAGCAGTCAGTTCACACTCCCATTTCTATCCATACTTATGCTGTTATTTGCAGCCAGTGCGGATGCGCAGGAGAATATTCCCGATCTGCTGAAATCCGATGAATTCAGCAAACAACTCAATTACCCACGATCCGTCTATCGCTTTTATCAGAACAGGGGACTCCATTCCGTCTGGATCAAAACCGAAACAGAAGCAGCCCATACCTTTCAGGCCATGTTATTGTTGGACTGTGTACTTCAATTTGGGCTTTCACATCAGGATTATCATCCCAAAACCCTTAATTATGAAGATCTGCAACAAATGATCAGTACACCAGAAAAAGTCTCCGGGGAAGCAAAAGCAAAATTTGATATACTCCTGACCGATGCAATGATCAGCCTGATCAACCACCTTCATTACGGAAAGCTCAATCCAGACATCTCCGCAGGTAAACAGGACAACGGAATCAAAGGACAATTACAAGCCGATATAGAACTGTCGAAACTGATCGGTTTGAAAGATATGAGTGAAGGTATTGCTAAATTAGAACCACAAACTGAACAATACAGGACCCTTAAGAATTACCTCCGCCTGGTCAGAGGACAATATTCAGGTGATTGCTACCAGTTCCCCCGGGCCGAAGCACGCAAAGCAGCGATCAACATGGAACGCATCCGCTGGGCGGGGTTCTCTTCGAAAAACTACATACAGGTAAACATTCCATCTTATCTACTCTCTTTGGTACAGGACAGCGATATCCATCAGTTCAGGATCATTGTAGGAAAGAGTGAAACCCCAACGCCTGTCTTGCAGAGCGTCCTCAATGAACTCACCACTACACCGGACAGTAAAATCCCACACAATACATTCGTTAAAGTGCTGCTGCCTAAAGCGTTAAAAAACACCAGGTACTTCGATGACAACCATTATACCGTTTATGATCTAAAAGGAGTACGGATCCCGGTCAACAGCGTAAAATTAAAAGAAATTGCTAAAAATCCAGGCAATTATATACTCAGGCAATCTGCTGATATGGACAGTTCGCTTGGGCTGGTCGTTTTCCGGTTTCCAAACGACCAGGGCGTCTATCTCCACGACAGTCCTGAAAAGGAACTCTTCAACAGGAGCATCAGGATGCTAAGTCCGGGATGTATACGTATCGAAAATGCCGTTCAACTGGCTAATCTGCTGCTTGCAAAAGACGGAGGTAAGAAAAGTACCGGTGCATTCAACACAGCCATTACAAAAAACCTTCAGCAAAAATTCATGCTGAAAACTCCGGTGGCAATCAAAATAACCTACCTGACCTGCGAGATCAGTGAAGGTATGCCAGTGATCTATAAAGATATCTACCAGCAAGACAGGACATTGGAAGAAGCACTTTTCCGGGAAAAAGAAACAAACAACTATAACAATTAAACCCAGGCCATGATCAGAAATATTTTAGTACCTACAGATTTTTCAGCACCTGCAAACGGTGCAGCAGCTTATGCCCTGCACATTGCAAGATATTTAAAATGCAACTTAGAACTTTGTCATAGCTTTATCGTTCCGGCAGATCTTTCCCAGGCAGACCAGGTCAGCTGGCCACTCTATGATTACGACACACTAAAAGAAAATGCAATGGAGCAACTGGCAGCACTTTCCAGAAAGCTCGTACGGCTGAATGTTTTATATAAAAAGTCAAACATCTATAAGCCAATAGTAAACTATAGCGCAGAAGCAATTCCTGTAGTCCAATTGCTGGATTCGCGCATAGTGAAAGAAAAACCGGTTCTGGTAGTTGCCGGCAGTTCCGGAACGGGCGCTGTAACCCGTTTCTTTGCTGGCAGCACCACACGCCGGCTCATTGAAGCAACCACCTATCCCACAATATTGGTCCCACCGGATTTCGAGTTTAAACCGATCAGGAAGATCGCTTTTGCCACCGATCTTGATCCGGACAATATAGAAGCGATCCATTTACTGGCGGGTTTTGCCAAACAATTTGATGCGGAAATCGTAATCGTACATGTTCAGGGCAAAACCGGGCATGAAAATACCAGGCAAGCAAAAGATTTCTTATTGGAAATGACCAGCAAGATCAACTATGATAATATCTTATACCGCGAATTGGACTCCTCCGTAATTCAGGAAGGACTGGACTGGATCACAGAAAATGAATGGATAGACCTGCTGGTCATGGTACATCGCCAGGGTAATATCCTGGACCGGATCTTCAAAGGCAGTCATACCAAAAGGCAACTTGATCACATCAGCGTCCCAATGCTTGTGCTTCCGGAAGGTTTTAAAGGGACTTTTGGAGTTTAATGTTACTAAATGCCGGAACCAGGCGTCGTTATTTGTTTCTCCACAAGATCAATGGATTGGGATCATGCCAATAGCCATGTAAAGAAGTCACAATACCAGGCAGTTTGTCATCTCCTATAATGCCAGCCTTGGAATTAAAACCACCTGCACCCGGATCAGGATAAGCACTTAACAGCTGCTGGCGCCAAGCTAAACCCTTGCCCCCGGCATTGTAAAAGATCCCGAGTTGCTGCCTGGCACGATCACCATCCTTTCGATCCTTACTTTGATCCTGCTGTGCATAATTGATGTCGAGCCAGCCATCGCCATTAAAATCGGCCAGTTGAATGGAGGAAGCATGTACCCATCCAATCCTGGTATTGATCACGTGCTTCAACCAAATTCCGGTACGCCGGTCTGCCGGGGCCTCATACCAAACCAGGCCATCTCCGATCTGCCGGTTGTCATCACCCGAACCGGGACCTTCTCCCTGACTGGCACAAACCAAATCTATACGGCCGTCGCCATTGACATCCCCGGCGGTGAAAGCCATAGTTGTCATTTCAAAATTACTGATATCGCCGCCAGGATTACCATCTATAACATGAGGAATCCATTTATCTACTAGAGGATCGCCGCCTTTATGCCCTGGGTTCTCAAACCAGGCAATTTGATTTTTCTCTTCCGACTGATATAATGCAAACACATCTGCATAGCCATCTTTGTCATTCAGCACATTAACAGCAAAAGTTCCCTGACCACTCCTGCCAATATCCACAAAAGTCCAATGATCCAGAACACCTTGCAGGTAAATGCCAGAAGTTGTGATGACATCAGTTTTGCCGTCACCATTCAGATCAGCAAGACATACTTCATGCGAAAAGCGGGCATCGTCAATCAAATGCTGTTTCCAGGGTGTAGTATAAGGATCCTTACCTTCACCTGCAGGATTTTCCGCCCATATTACCCGGTTGCTCCAGCCACCGGCAACAATATCATTCCAACCATCATTATTGATATCAGCCAGCTGGGCATCCTCAAATCCAGCCGGATCTCCGGGATTAAAAATGAAATAGGCTTTCCAGCCCTCAGCATAACGGTAAAGTTTGAAACCCTCCTGATCAAGGCTCCCGATATCGTTATAAGGGTCTTTGGAAAAACGGCCCAATACTTTAGGCTTATGCGAGTTTGATTGCGCCCTGCTATCAATGACGGTACGCTTAAAAGATGCCGGAGTGACTGGCTTGACTTTTTCCTGCCCCAATAATGCGAAAGGCAAAAACCAAACGGGCAATATCATCAAAAAAAGTTTATTCATACTTCAAGGCATCAACCGCATTAGCTTTTGCAACTTTAAAAGTCTGGAAACTTACCGTCAGACAAGCAATCAGGATCGAAGAAGCCAAAGCAGCTAAAAATGGCCATATAGTAAGTCCAACTTTAAAATCATACCGCTGAAGCCAATTGGTAACGATAATAAAAGCTATGGGGAAAGCAATAATATTGGACAATACTACAAGCCTGATGAAATCCTTGTTCAATAAAACCAGGATACTTTTCAGATCTGCACCTAAAACCTTCCGGATGCTGATCTCCTTGCTGCGCTGCTCAGCCACATACAGTGCGAGCCCAAGCAGCCCCAAACAAGAAATAAAAATAGCAAAGCCACCGAAAACATTTGACAGTACGCTAAGCAGCCGCTCACTGCTCAATTTTTCCTTCATCCCATCAGTTATAAAAGTTATCTGTGCAGGATAAGCAGGATTCACTTGTGCGCCAAGATCTTTGATGTGATGAATAGCCGTACTCAATGACTGATCAGGATTTAGACGAAGCAGCAAAACCGCACTGGTCCTCACGTTATAATAAAACATTGTAGGTTCTACAATCCTGCCTATCTGTTCGTTATAATAATCCTGGACCACACCCACAATCTTCAACGGACCATTATCACCCCAGTGAATGACAGTTCCGACAGGATTTTTTAAATTCATCAATTTGACAGCAGTCTCATTTAACAGCACAGACGCCCCGGTATCCGCGGGAAACAAAGGAGAAAAATCTCTTCCGGCAACCAGCTTTGCACCAATGGTCGACGTATAACCAAACCCAATGCTTCTGTAATTGACAATAGAACGGTCATTTGCGGACTTACCAGGCCACGTAACATCTCCTGTGATCGTACCTCCTTTAGTAAAATTTCCGGCAAACTCCGTAGCAGAAATAACAACACCGCTTTTGATCAACTGATTTTTAAACAATTCCAGCTTAGAAGGATTTTTCAGTTCCCCTTCCAGATCCAGTTGCACCATATTGTTCTGATCAAATCCAAGCGGCCTGTCTTTCAGGAAATGGATCTGTTTATAAACAACCACCGCCGAAATGATCATGCAGATCGAAAGACTAAACTGGAAAATAACCAGCAGTCTGCGAATACTAAGAGAACCCACTCCATCCTTAAAACCCTTTAGAACCCTGACAGGTACAAACGAAGACAAATAGAAAGCCGGGTAGCTGCCTGCCATAAGACCCGTAATCAGTGCAAGGCCGAGCAGAAGCCCCCAGAACAAAAAAGAGCTATAGTCAATAAAGATCGAAATGTCCAGCAGATTATTGAAATAAGGAAGAGAAAGCTCCAATAGAGCAAAAGCAACAAGCATAGCAAAAGCCGAGAGTAACATAGACTCTAAAACAAACTGGCCCATTAAAGTCCCCCTTGCAGAACCCAAGGCCTTTCGTACACCGATTTCCCTGGCCCGTTTCTCAGATCTGGCGGTCGATAGATTCATATAATTGATGCAGGCAACCAGTAATACACAAAATGCCAGTATCGTAAATAGCCTCACCTGATCAATCCTCCCACCGACAGGCATACCATTCTTAAAATCACTGTACAGATGAACTTTAGCAAGAGGAAATATAAAAGGCTGATATACGTAAGCGCTTAAGTCGGAATCTTTATTCACAATGAAGTTCTTCAATTTCGCATTGATCTCATCAGGAGATACCTGATCCTTCAGTTCAAAGATGGCATTGCAGTCAATGCTGCCCCAGCCTGCCTTACGGACGTTCGGGTCAATCTGCTCGTAGAAAGCCCATGGCTGTAACACCTCAAACTGAAAAGTCTGGTTTTTAGGTAAATCTTCTATCACACCGGATACGGTCAGTGGTTTGGCATTATCCCATTTAAGCGTTTGCCCGACCGCATTCTCAGTTCCAAATAACTTCTTCGCCGCAGAAGCGGCAAGAATTACCGAGCCCGGCTCTTTCAGAGCTGAGCCAGAATTTCCATAAAGAAACTTATAATCCAGGATCTCGATAAAAGATCTGTCAACAAATGCAGATTTTAGCTTGAATTTATTTTCGCCATGACTAAACAACTTAGTGCCCGTTTCCATATAGATCCTGGCTGCATTCTTTATACCAGGTATTTCCTGTAAAGCAGCTCCGGGCAGCAAATAAGGCACAGCTGCTGTTGTAGCCAGATTGCCGTTAAATTTTAAATTCAGTTTCGCAATATAGATATTTTGCGAATTCCGGTATTGCTTATCATAGCTCCATTCATAATTTACATATAACAGTAACATCAGGCAACAGGCAAGACCTATTGATAAGCCACCAGCATTGATCAGTGTAAACCCCTTATTTTTCCAAAGGTTCCGTAAAGCGATCTTAAAATTCAATCTAAACATAAAGTACCATTTGACCCATTTGCGCCAATAACATGCCACATCGCAAGATCCTAATAACAACCTGATAATCAATAGAAAATATCAAAAACATGTTCAGAATCGGACAATATATGTGCGTAAGCGGACAGACATACTGTATGTACGGCCTAACCGGTCACCTTATTGGTCTTCATCATCTTTTGGCTCCCAAAGCTCAATAATGTTGCCTTCCGGATCCAGCACATGTACAAATTTGCCATAATCGTATTCAGCAATTTCATCAACAATGATCACATTGGCCTTCTTCAGCTCCGCCACCAGCACGGTAATATTCTCTACCCGGTAATTGATCATAAAAGGTTTAGCTGAAGGTTTGAAATATTCTGTATCCTGTGGAAACGTGCACCAGGTAGTAGAACCCTTTTTCGAAGGATCATCAGCCTGTCGCCATTCAAAATTTGTCCCATATTCACCAGCAGCCAAACCAAGGTTCCTGGCATACCATTCATTCATTGCCTTCGGATCATCGCATTTAAAAAACACACCGCCAAGGCCTGTTACTTTTTTCATACCTGAATGTTTAATAATTTGACAGACAATTTCCAGCTATTTCAGTGCAATAGCAAATTTGTTTCACAGATGCTGACCAAACATTTTCAGATCTTATGGGTTATTCCTGCAATAACCTTGATAAGAACCTAGTTAAAACACCTGTCCTATGAAATTGCACACCTATGAACAAGAAGCTGCTCCGGGGACTGCGGCATTATCAGTATCCCTGAAAGGAATAGAAAACGAAACACCCAAACCTGTTAGAAATCCAAAAAAAGAAGAAGCAGATCTTTGGCAGGAAATCAGTGAAGAACTGGCACGTGATGCCTCTCCTGTCTGGCGGATGTGGCGCTGATCATATATTTGTTTTTCCATGAGTCCATGAAAATGGAGGAGTGCTGATTTTCGGCCCAATTGGTATCCGGGATATTACCCGCATGTTTATCATCCGTTCCAGTTTTCGCGCCGTTTTGATCTTGCTGCAGATCTTTTTCCTCAGGATCTTTCAGATCATTTAAAACTTAGTTCATCATGACAACAATCTAAAATCCGAATAGTTGTCGGAAATCATCCTAGCGCTTTTGATCTGCGCCATTTTTCGTTCAACGGGTTCTGATCAGATAGACGATCAGCACAATACTGACGAGAATCAGTACAGCAGTGATCGAGCGGCTGAACGATGAAGAATGGTAGTACCTGCCAAGTTCCAGTTGCTTTTTGGTCTTCTCATACCGAAAATAAGAAAACAAAAGTATCAGCGCACCAACAACCACCAGAAGAATACCTACGATCCTGGACTCTCCAGGCGCATGACTAATGTTGCCGGTAGCTACGGCAGCCGTAAGCTCCCTTGCAAACAACGAAAATTTCACTACCACAAAACCAAAACCCATGATGCCGATGCTTGTCCGTATCCAGGCCAGAAAAGTGCGTTCATTGGCCATATGGTCATTAGGGCCCGCCTTTAATACCGTTTCTTGCTCTTGCATAAATTAAATTTTGCTGAAAAGATAATGATTAAATCTAATTTGTTTATCGCTAAATTTATGTTGGAATTTATGACAGAGCTGCCATCATACACAATACCAAAACCAATTATTCTGACTGCTCCAGGTAAACCACAAAGAAAGATTTAATCGCAACCAAAAAAACTAAAGACATGAAACTAAAAAGTTTAGCGATTGCACTATGTCTAATCATAGGCAGTCAATTGGCAAAAGCACAGGTAAAAGTAACTGATCTGGTAAAAGAATGGGAAAGGTCAAAAGCCTATACCAAAGAATACCTTGACGCAATGCCAGAAAGTGGCTATGCCTTCAAGCCGACCCCTGAAATACGGTCCTTTGCAGAGCAAGTACTGCACCTTGCAGATGCCAACTATGGCTTTGCATCTGCTGCAACAGGTACTAAAAGCCCATTTGGACAAGGTGAACTAGAAAAAGCCAACGATAAATCCAAAGCCAATGTGAGCAAACTGGTATTAAACAGCTATGATTTTGTAATCGACAATATTAAAAAGATGACAGAGGCACAACTGGATGAAGACATCAAACTATTTGGGAATTTTGAAATGACCAGAAGAATGGCCTTAGCAAAAGTCTTTGAGCATCAGGCACATCATCGGGGACAAACCACAGTTTATCTTCGCCTGTCGGGCGTTAAGCCACCCCAGGAAAAATTATTTTAATCAGTAGCCGTCCTTTATTATTTGAAACATATTCCAGGCGGCTGTGTTATACCACTACTAAAACCTACCACCATGGAAAATAACAATCAAAACGAATTACAGCAGGAAGAGATTCCGAACATCGAGCAATTTAAGGTCGGACGCGTACCTTCCGAAGATGAGGATCTGCAAAACGGTCCACAAGATAACGCCACTGATGATGACGTGGAACTGGGCTTTACCGAAGACGAGCCAGAAGACGGCACGGATCCGCTTGACGATGAAGATGATGAAGGCGACCAGGATGAAGAATACGACCAGGATTATGACGCTGATGATGATGAAGACTTTGAAAGTCCCGACGACGATCCCGCATGATACGGACTACACGACGCCTACATTAAATCTGGATCCTTTTCCTGAACGATGAAGGACTTTGTCCAGTTCTGCGGGTGAAAATCCGGCTGAAATACTTCTCGTCCTCATAGCCGAGCAGTAGCGCGACCTCTGCCACAGACCTGTCGGTATACACCAGCAGACGCTTAGCCTCGGTCAAGATAGCATCAAGGATCATTTGCGAAGCAGACAAGCCAGTTACCTGTTTGATGCTATCATTTAAGTGTCCACGGGTCATGTGCATGAGCGCAGCATAAGCAGCGGGGTTCTTGACCGAACGGAAATTCACCTTCACCAGTTCCTGGAATTGCTGGGCGATCTGAACGGATCTGGATGAATGCTTTACTGAATCCAGCGCCAGCTGAGCCTGGAACAGCGAAGCAGCACGATAAAAGAAAGCATTGATCAGTGCCTGGTTCGTTTGCCGGATAAAGCGGCCGGAAGTCTGCGTCGAAACCGCTTGCCGAAGCGATGCAAGAATTCCGTCAAACCAATCCTGATCCTCAACGTTTAATTCCATCAAGGCAGGTACCGAAAGCGATTGCTCGAACACCTGCCTTGCATTTCCATCAACCATCCCCACCTGGAAACTGAGCATCCACCCGTGCAGACGGTTAGCTTCCACAACATTGTGAACCTGGCCCGGCCTGCAGATCAGCAAGGAAGGCCTGGTCATTTCAAATACCGTAAAATCAAGCATAAAGCTCGCACAACCGGCAGTAGCGAGAAAACAGCAGTAATGATCATGCCTATGCGGCAGGTAAGGATCTTTTGTCCCCGAGATATGCGGCATGTCCATACCAATCACAATAAACCCTGACAGGTCATCCTCCATCGGCACCAGTTCAATGCGCCGCTTTTCCGGTCTTATAGCTTTACGACCAGAAGCCATGGGCATAGATTTTGACATCCGGGCCAACCATCTGCTTTAGCATTGTACGCAGTCTTTTGATCATTGGAATGTTTCCCGCAAGATAAATAAAAGAATAAACAGAAAGGTCCCTGCCAGCGCACCAATTGCGCAACTCTTCAAAACGGTCAGTTCCGCTCACAAAATTAAAGCTGGGATATTTACCTGAAAACAGCAGATCAGGTGAATGAGCTGCATTCAGGAAAAGCGCAGCGTCAAGCGAACTTCCTTCCGGCAGCAGTTTTTTAAGTGCGAGAAAATGACCAATAGCACTACCGTCACCAAGCCCAAGGACCTGTCCGGGTCCGGGCGGCACATGAGCCCCATGTGCCTCATCGAGCAGTACCTCATCACCAGCCTTAAGCTCACGTACCCATCTGCTGCCGGCACCCTGATGTCCCGCCTCAATGAACAGCGTACAAATCCCTTTTTCAGCCTCCCAGCAGGCAGGAGTATAATCACGGAATTCCAACAGGCCGACCTTACATTTCAACCGTTTCACGGACGTCCAGTTCTCCATAAGCACGCCGCTATAAGAAATCTCCACCTCATACACCGGAGCGGGATCCCACTCCCTCACTGCCAGCACCGTAGCCGGTTTAAGCATTTTCTCCAGCAGCCCGGCAACCGCTTTTTTAATGATATTGGCCATAACCTGTTTTTGCCGGTAAAATTACATCGCAAAGAAGCCAACCAGGTAGCCAAACGACCGGCAAAGGTGGACAGATCACGGAAAATTAAATCGTGATACGTCCACCTGTAACAGGAATAGTAGCCCCTGCAATATAACTCGCATCCTCTGAAGCCAGGAAAACATACGCCGGTGCAACCTCAGCAGGCTGGCCTGCCCGCTGCATAGGCGTGTCTTTTCCAAACTCCTCGTGATTGGGAATTGTTGACGGGATCAGCGGAGTCCATATAGGACCAGGAGCTACAGCATTCACCCGGATACCCTTGCCGTTCTTTAGCAGGATCTGGCTCAGGTTAGCTGAAAAATTCTGGATCGCGCCTTTAGTAGCCGCATACGGAAGAAGCTGCTCACTGGGAGAATAAGCATTTACAGAAGTCGTATTAATGATGCTGCTGCCCGGTTTAAGATGCGGTTCCGCGGCCCTGCATAAATAAAACATCGCGGTAATATTGGTCTGGAAAGTACGGTTCCATTCCTCATCAGGAATCTCATCCATCGTTTTTCTTGCCATCTGGAAGGCCGCATTATTGACCAGGATATCCAGTCCCCCAAATTCCTTTACCGCAGTATCAATAATGTGCCTGCAATGCTCATCCTCCTGAATATCCCCCTTTACCAAAACAGCTTTCCTGCCAGCCGCCCTCACATAATCAGCCGTAATGTTCGCATCCTCATCCTCCATATCATCCAGATAACTGATCAGTACATCGGCACCCTCGCGTGCAAAAGCAATCGCAATGGCACGTCCGATCCCCGAATCACCTCCGGTAATGACCGCTTTTTTACCTTCCAGTTTGCCGCTGCCTTTATAACTCTCCTCTCCATGATCAGCCTGTGGGCGAAGCCGGTCCTCAGTACCCGGAGCTGGCTGATCCTGTTTTGGGAACGGTGGCTGAGGATATTTTTCCGACGGATCACGCGATAAATCTTTATTATTTTCCATATAAGTTTTTCAAAGATAACATAGAATGCACGTCGCCGGTTTTCGTCATTTTTAATCTCCTTGTTATACACCAGCCTGAGAGTTACAAAGTCAAACTCCTCAATCCTTCATCCCAAAGAACTTGAACCTCAGGTCCCGCAAATCAAATTGCACAGAATCTGCCAGCTTAGGCTCGCTGCGGTAACGCGAATCAGATGGCTGGCCAGCTTAGCAGCAGGTTCCGGACCATCAGCTTTTCCTGGTACCGGAACCTTAACCTTCTCCGGCACCAGATCCTTAATTTCCGAATGCTTCTTTTCCGGCAGATCAGCATAAACCACCTGAACGCCAAATATGCAAGCCAAACCAACGCCAATTGGCAAAACGGCCAAATAAGCCAGTCTTTCCAGCATCAGCGTTGCCGCCACAAGGGCAGACATGCAAGGTTTAATACTTAAAAATAATCAAACCTTTGGGAAAATAGGTATATTAACCATGAAAACGCAACCCCTTTGCTGGAAGCCAAACTATGACATTAAATTTAAATCTCTTGACCATTAAGGCGGGCCTGTCGGCACTCATCCTATTATCATGGCCCGAAGGAAAAATACCGAATGAAAAAAAAGTGACCAAAGCAGAGAAAAGAGATCCGCTATTACAGCCGTTCTCACAACGATCGATATGGAACATGCCCATAGGAAAGACAGCAAAATACGTACACGCACATATTGAGCCGGCAAAGGCCTACGGAATGACCGTCGATGAAGATATTATCGTATTGACACCAAAAGAACCGTTAATACCAGTATTTAAGAACTACGCCGGATGGGATATAAAAAAAGATCGCTGCACAAAAGAAGGAGGCATCATTTTTTCCGCACCGATTCCCCGGTCCTTTGTGGTAAACAAGGACACCTGGGATGGCTTAACCCCTAATTCAGGAATTGCAGTATTGATGCCTGACGGACGAACCATACGCCAAAGCCAGCCTTTTGCGAAATGCAGTCCCGGAGAAGGAACCACACAATACGATTTCGGAGACACGGATCTGTATGGTGATGGTTATTATGGAGCACATGGCGGCAGTCAACTCTCCGCCATAGGAGGAACCTTACGCACCCATGAACTTCTTCCCACTTCCGGCCCCATCCGGCACGTCTTGAAGGTCAACATTTTTGGGCGCAAAAATTTATATTATGATGAAACGACCAGAGGATTCAGATGGCCGGCCAAAGCAGCAGACGGTTATGCAGCAAAAGAATACTACAAGGACCGCACAATGGAAAAAGTATCAGCATGCCGTATGGGATCGCTCTTAGCCCTGCCAGCATCTCTATCCATTTCATCACTGGGACTGGAAACTGAACCAGCCAGAATTTTGGCCAGGGCACTTCAGGATTATGGAGCTTATGTGGTAGATGACACCGCCTGGGATGTTTACGCGTTCATTACAGAATGGTCCCCAAAAAAACGCTTTCAAGATGAATTTAAGAAAAACTGGGGCTTTTCATTCAATGAAAAGTCTTTGAACACTCCCTGGACCCGGGATATGAGGCGTATATTTACCAATTTACATGTCGTAGACAACAACGGTCCGTTAAACATAGGAGGAGGAGGCACACCACGCGTACCCCTTGCCGCGCCGATAGTACCCTAACGCAATATTATTTTAGAAATCCATTTTCTTTACCTTGTCATGCGACTTCAGATAAAGTGGCAATGCGGCAGAACCATACCATTGAAAAAGCTCCGGATCAAGCAATCCCGACTTAACAGCAGGATCAGAATCCAACAAAAGTTTTGCTTCAGAGATCGTTTTTGCATTCAAAATAAAGATACCCCTATAACCCTTATCATTTTCCCCAAATGGTCCGGCCAGCACCAGCTTACCATTACTAACCAGGCGACCAATATTTTGCATATGCCCTGTAAACAAACTGTCTGTTTCCTTTCTCTCCGCTTTGTACTTGCCTGTCTTTAAAATTACCAGGACGTAGTTCTTCATGCCATAATCATCAGCCCCTAAAGAATCTGCCAGGACCTTTTCAAACTTAGGGTTAACCGTTTGAGCCGTTGCACCCAGTGAAAAAATACACAGACAAAAAAACAAGATCGATCTAGGCATGTGGTTGTGTTAAAGCAACATAAAGATCAGAATATTTTTCATATTATGCATCATAATGTTTTTAATTCTGGCTAAACTTGTTATTTTCTATAATTTTTTTATCCTAAAGTCCGGTATTATCGGATAATCTAATATTATGAAGCAAAAATATTTTCTTATAGACTGAATATTTATACCTTTGTTCTCAGGGAAACCTCATTAAGTTAGTCATGAGGGTTGTTAGAAGGGCCAGGGAAACCTGGCCTTTTTATTATAAATTGTACGAATCTTTCATTATCAACATGTCCGATACTGGAATAACTTGACACTAGTCCCCGATTTACTTGACAGTTCTTCTGACATTGAAAGCATATATCAAAATTTCATATATTTAAATATAAGATTCATATTAACAGATTATTATTACATTCAGCTAGCCAAACAAAGACTTATGAAAACAACGCTCAACTTCATTCTTTTATATCTTACGATCACGACATTGAAAGCTCAGGGTATCAATAGTACTTTACCACCTGAACTTCAAAAGAAGCTGGATGATGCAAAAATGAGTTTCAAGAAACCTGAAGGCGTTACTGAAATACCTGTAGTTAACAGCGGCAAGGTGGTCAACTATGACTACGCATTAAAAATGAATGATAAAAATGTTGAGATCCGGTATGCGGTACGCCCTATTCCACAAGAGGTATTTGAATTGTATGAAAAGAGAGAGAAGAAAGAAGGAGATACTGTTCTAAACCCAAATATTATACACAGAATGCTGACACCAATGATGTACAGCGCGATATCAGGTGGAAAGTTGACTCCTAAAGCCGTTTCAATACAATATTTCAAGCCTGAAAAGATAAAGCAAAGCGCCGGAGCCGATATCGGTTCAATGAGTGCCGGACCCGTTGCCGCCGAATGGGCCCAAGGTTATAATTTTGGTCTTTTCATTATGTTGCACAAAGACTATCTGGCCGATGCTTATATATTTTATCTTTTTGAAAATGAAAAGCAATTGACCGATGCATTTAAGGAAATAACCGGTAATGACACCTTGCTTTATGCACTGAAATTTAACTAACACCCTCACCTGATTTACTATATAAAGTATCAGTACCAGGCAGGGACACCAGGTCAACTTTCTCCCGCACAACCTGCTTTGTAATGAAAATTAGACACGATATAATTGACATTGCGCAGCAGGCTTTTTAACTTTAAAAAGAAGTTATCCGTTTATTCCCTAAACCATCCCTTATGGAAAATCAAAAAGACAAAGCGCAATCACCGGAAATTAAGAGGACTACTACTGAACTTTTAGAAAAATCTGCCGCTATAATAAAGAAGAACCATGAGGCGCTCAAGAAACTCAATGCGCTGAAAAAACAGACCGATGCTTTATTAAAAAAGAATAATCCAGGGGCATAGGCAGGATTTTTAAACACTTTTAGAACCTGCTAGCCAAATTTATCAACCAGCCAGCGCCCCACATTCCATAGCGCATAGATCAGCAAGGCAGTGATCAAAAGAAGAATGACCGATACCCCAATAATAATTCCCTTACCACTCCCCTGATGCTTATTTTCCAGATAGTGCTCCTTCATCAGTTTGATATTCCGGGCATTGGATTTGAAAAAGAAATCAAATATCTGGCCCGCCACGGGAATCGCTCCTATGGTTGCGTCAAGCAGGATATTCAAGCTCATCAATACAACCAGCTTATTGCTGGCCCCTTTTCTGGCCATGGCTAGTAATAGTCCTGCAGATATGATCAGTCCAGCCATATCCCCTGCTATTGGAAATAAGTTTAGTAAAGGATCCAGCCCAAACCGAAAGTTCGTGCCCGGAAAACGGAACTGATTATCCATGAGGTAGGATATTCTGGAGATCCATTTCAATTGCGAAGGTTCGTTTATCTGTTGGCGGTACGGTTTAACATCCATTATGGAATAACCTGTATGATGTAATTTTGTTTGTCAATAAACTACCCAATACCAGGATATGATTATAATGATTAAATAGTATTTTTACGTTATCCAGTCGCGCTTTAACAAGCCACAATATCTCAATATGAAAAAACTACTTCTCATCATCACTCTACTCCTGCTGGTATATACCGGAAATGCACAGGAAAGCAACAAGCAAAAATTCAAAAAGCTCGAATGGCTCATTGGCAAATGGACCCGGACCAATCCCAAGCCATGGCAATCCGGTTATGAAATCTGGTCCAAAGTTTCCGATTTAAAGCTAAGCGGCAAAGGAGTCACCCTTAAAGGAAAAGAGGTCATTTTTATGGAAAACCTGGAATTCGTTGTAAAAGGAACAGATATTTTTTATACGGTGAAACTCAGCGATGAAAAACAACCGGTGTACTTTAAGTTAACCGCGCTAACCGACGATAGCTTTACCTGTGAAAACCAGGAACACGATTTTCCAAAAAAAATCACCTATCAGCGCAGCAATAATCATGTAAAAGCAGTCATCTCAGGCAACGGAAAAAATATTGACTATCTTTTTGTCCGTGAAAAGCCCATCAAACATTAGGATGCTACTTCTTGCTTATTGCTACTTTTTTAATGATTCCCTCAGGAGTTTTCAGCGTTAAAACCACCTGATTTTTACCATCGTACAGATCAGTTTTAAGTAAGTAATCACACATGGAAATATTTGTATAGTCGACATCATTAATTGCGAGGACCTGGTCATTGACACTCATCTTCTCCTTCAATTGTTCATCCCAGATCATTTCAATAAAAATTTTATTGTCTCTAGGAATACAATTTATCGGAAACAAACGCTCATGCGAATCAACTATTGGTTCAAAAGGCTCAAAGTAGAATTTTTTGTTATTATAGTCAATTGTCACCATTCCAAAATCCAAAAACCGGGCTCCGATTGTAGAATCATCACCAGTAGTAGTGCTGACATTTACATTTTTAAAAAGACCCCCGTTAATACTTAGCTCAGGCACCCGTAAACGATATTGAGTCGTATCGCTTCCTGCGCCATATAAACCTATGTTACGTCTGCCCCTGGACTTTGCCAGAACATCAAAAATTTCGGCTTGTTCCGCATACCCGAAATGCGTTAAAGCAAGATCAAAAAAACCAGCACTGCCCGTATCAAAAAGTGCAGGAATCGTACCCGAACCTTTTCCTGCAACTTTAATGGAAACAACAGGATTACTTTGAACCTGGGTCAGGAACAGATCAGATGAATGTTCCCGGTTCAGATTCAATTTATCAGGCTGATCCGTAAGTACTATCTTATGATCCCTTGATGAAAAATGAACTACAGAATTCCGAAGCATATTGCTGCCAATAAAACCATCGACTTTCATACAATCAAAAAAGAATTGATCCTTAGGAACCACAGCCGGAATATCATTGAACACCACATCACCAATTGCAATATCACTTAAGCTTACAATATTTAAACTGTCTACTTTACCATTGGTGTCCCAGATCGGCACCTTATTTATTATTTTGGGTTTGAGGTCATCAAATAAGGTTTTTGTGATCGTAACGGGTGCACCTGTATCGAGGGCAAAACGATATGTTTTGCCAGAGATGGTCACCTTTATAATTGGTGTCCATCGTATATTTTCATAATCAATTTCCGTATAATAGTTTTGCTGACTGGTGCCTCCAAGGTTTAATGTGAAAGCCTCCTGCGGATAAACGCATGTGGCACAAAGACTAAGCAGGATCGCTGTGAAAAATATTTTCATTGGCTCAATTAGATGTAGCATATCGGTTCCCCAATAATTATCAGTGGTATTTTTTCCCTATCAGATCATTATCTGGCTATCGTAAATATATAAATCAAATCTGAATACGTCGAAACAGAATATAGAGGTGCATATAGAAGTTACTAATTAGATAAAAAATAGACCAGTTTATGATCGCTGGAGATCAAATGTCCAAAAGTGGCCATTAGCTGTTCAAAAACGAACAATAGACAACAGAAAATCCGGGATAATAGGTTATTGAATTCCCAGTAAGCCTTATCTACCGTATTGGCATTTGAATTGACCCACATCGCGAAACCTGATATATGCTACGCCTTAATCTTAAAATTGCCTGGAGAACACTTTGGAAAAACAAGAGCTATACATTTATAAATGTACTTGGATTAGCGATTGGTCTTACTGGCTGTATGCTCATTTTTATATTTACCAGCTACCAGTTGAGTTATGATAAAGGTTATGAAAATAGCGACCGGATATACCGTTTCGTAACCAACTGGCAATACCCAAGCTACAGCGATTTCTCAAAAGGCGTACCCATCCCAATGGTCGCAGCAGCCAAAAATGAACTGGCAGGGATTGAAAAGGGATCAATCCTCATTAAAAGAGGAGGAATTGTCCATATCAAGGACGGCTCTGGAAAGGACGTACTCAAGAGCAGGGAATCATTCTACTATGCAGAACCTGAGTTCTTCGATATATTTCAACGAAAATGGTTAAAAGGAGAACCCTTACAAGCACTATCCGCCCCCAATTCCGTCAGTCTTTCAGAACAAACCGCCATAAAATATTTTGGCAGTGTCAGAAATGCGATCGACAAAAGCATAACAATTGGCAACAACCTGAATCTGAAGGTAACCGGAATCTTTCAGGACAGCAAGGGGAACAGTAGCTTTCCCCTCAATATTGTGATCAGTTACAGTACTTTCGACAGTAAAAAATATATAGTCTGGGATGCGGTAAGCTCGGCTACAGAATTTTATGTATTGCTAACAGATGGCCAGACGCCTGAAAGCATGGAACGTTCTATAGCAGCATTTAATAAAAAATATTATACAGATGCCAAAATTTCGGGCGGTCAGAACAACACATTGCAGCCATTAAATGAGATCCATTTTGATCCGAGATATGGGAGCTTTGCTGAAACAACAGTAAGCAAAAAGGAAATTTACGGGCTTGGAGTGATCGGTTTGTTTTTGATTCTGACAGCCTGTATCAACTTTATTAACCTTTCAACGGCACAAGCGTCCAGCAGGTCGAGGGAGGTTGGGATAAGAAAAGTTATGGGAGGAGCAAGAAAACAGCTTTTTATTCAGTTCCTAGCCGAGACATTGAGCATTACCCTTATATCTATGGTCATAGCCTGCATGTTTACTGAACTGGCCATACCAAAACTATCTGATTTGTTGAAGGTTCCCGCCAGCTTCAGTTTTTTGAGCAGTCCATATTGTATTGGATTCATGATTATCATTGTCATTGCTGTTGGATTCCTATCAGGCTTTTATCCTGCAGTTATCATTTCCGGTTTTAGTCCAGTGCTGGCAATAAAAAACAGAGTAGCTGTAAATGCCGGTGGTCTCACCCTAAGGAGATGTCTGGTTGTACTGCAATTCTCCATAACGATCATCCTTTTGATCGCTACGTTTGTAGTGATGAAACAAATGACCTACCTGCGTGAAAAGCCACTGGGTTTTAATGCACAAACAGTTGCCATGATCGCACTACCGGGCGACAGCCTGAGTCAGAGCAAGTATGCCAGCTTTAAGACAGAGGCCATGCAGATCCCAGGACTGAAGCTGATCAGTTTATGCCAGACCGCTCCTTCATCAGAAGACATTACAACCTCAGAATTCAGTTACAACGGGAAGGCTAACGGCAACTTTGAGCTGCGAAATGCAAAGGCAGATGCCAATTATTTCGCGCTTTTTGAACTGCCGCTCGTTGCAGGCAAGGCCTTCGGAAAAGACGATGACCGAAACAGAGCAGTGGTAAACGAAACCTTCGTTCAAAAGATGGGGATAACAGATCCCGGAAAGGTCATAGGACAGGTATTGAACACCAATGGTACAGATATGCTGATCACGGGTGTAGTCAAAGACTATAATGATCTGTCCCTTAAACAGAAAATATCGCCGCTCGTCATTTATCCACAAAAAGGAGAATATTATTCCATAGCAGTCAAGCTTGAAACCGCAGATATAATGTCTGTAATGCAGCAGGTAGAGTCCTTGTGGAACAAGAAGTTTCCGGATTACGTCTATCAATCCAGTTTTCTTCAGGACGACCTTGATCGATATTATGAAAGTGAAAAGATCATGAGAACCCTCTTCCAATTTGCAGCAACAGTAATCATATTTATCTCGCTTATCGGTTTATTTGGCCTGATCTCTTTCGTTGCTGCCCAGCGTTCTCGCGAGGTTGCCATACGTAAGGTATTGGGTGCCTCCACCATGCAATTAGTCAGTCTGCTTAGCAATTCATTTTTCAAAATGGTTCTGCTAGCCAATCTGTTTGCCTGGCCGTTGGCATACCTGTTTGTCTCCAAATGGCTTCAGGGATTTGCTTACCGCATTGATGTACAAATCTGGCCCTTTATCGGCGCTCTTTTGGTATCCTTGACGCTGACACTAATTACGGTAAGCATAAAGTCCTACCTTACAGCCGTAGGAAATATGATAGAAACACTCAAATATGAATAGAGATTAGCAGAAGCAGATACAACTATTCTCCCAATACCCCAAACTCTTTAATGACCGGATCTCCTGCTGACTTTACGATGAAAAGTTTTATTTTAGAAAACCTCTTTGGCGTAGCCAGCAGCTCAATTCTTTTATGCCCGACAGCACTGCCGCGACCAATTTTCTCCCATGATTTTCCATTATACCCTTCCAACCGGTATTCCCGGATCCGCTCTCCTTTTGCAATATCTTCTTTGATCACTATTCCATTCACCAGGTGCAACTTACCCAGATCCAGCAAAATCTCCTTTCCACTTCCTGAAGTTGTTGCCATTGGGCGATACTTCAACTTTACTGCATCCCCAAAATCTTTTAGCAAAGCCACATCCTTCGCGGGAACCAATCCGCTGCTATCCACGACAATCCCAATCAGCATGTTGGAATTACGACCTACACTCGTCACATAATTATCCAGGAATTTTTCTTTACTGATCATATCCTGATGGTCATCAACCCAAAACCAGCCACCCTGAAAACCACCCGTTCTTAAAGGAAAATCAGTTTCACCAGGGCACCAGATCCTGCCCCCCGGAACACCGGAAAAATCATTCTCTTTAAATCCCTTAGTAGCATCAATGCCATTGGTCGTACTCCAATTAGGATAAGGCGCCAACCCATCTTCATTACCTATCCACCTGATCAGGTTCTTAGCAGAGGCAGGCCCCTGAAAAACAACCGCATCAGGCTGGAGTTTCTGAAGTAAAGCATTTACGTCCGGACCACCTTCACTCACGGGTATCACTCCCCCATCAAACCAAATCTCAAACAACTTCCCGTAATTGGTCCATAACTCTGTTAATTGCTGCAGCACAATGTTATTATAGGTTTTCTGATCTACGGGCCCGCCTTTCTGAACTACCCCCGGATTATCGACCCATAAATAACCATTGGTCGATGCGCTGGCATAAATGCCCGGACGCACCCCATATTTCTTACAGGATTCCACAAAATCCTTCACCAGATCTCCCTTTCCGTTTTTCCAGGGACTATTCTTCACACTGTAGGCATGCGCAGCTGTAGGCCATAAACTAAACCCTGAGCCGTGCTTTGCCACCAGCACCGCATACTTTGCGCCCCCGGCCTTAGCGGCGGCGATCCATTGATCAGTATTTACTTTAGAAGGATTAAAAACCGATGCCGGGGGATGCGAACCATAGTTTCGCCAATTATAGTCGGGTATAAAGGTGGGCATATCAAAGTGAAAGATCGCACCGATCTCAGCATCTGCCCACTCCAGATGCCGGGCAGATGGTAAAGCTGCCTTCTCCTGGGCGACGGCTATAGTACTATTAAAGGCAGCAAAAAACAGTAACATCATCAACAGATGCCTGAGCGCTTTATTTTCCATTCAATTTAACTTTGGTCAATACTAATTTAAGCACCAAATTTATTAGATCCTAAATATTCACAACGATTGTGAGTCCTTCGTTTCAATTCAAGAACAGCCAAACGGCACAAAATCTTACCAGTAATAATATTCCAGCACCCTGTTATCATCTTTATCACTGGTATGAGTTCTCACAGCAGGCCTTTTGAAATCATCATACCGATAGGTATCCCTGGTCTGGGAAATGCCAGCACTATTACTCGCCCTGACCCCCGTCACATTATTGGGGCTGAAAAATTCATAAAAAACAACCGGATCCGCCAGCAGATATTTAGGGTTAACATGATCATCATAAGAGATCTCATAAAAAGTCCGGGAAACCGTAGAACCATAATTGATCACCTGCTCCGTCAACTGGATCACATTCCCACTCATATCCGTATCAAAGTCCCAAAGTGTTTGCTGGGTGCCGCCACCCATATACTCGATCAGCTTCCTTGCAGATTTAATATGGCCGTTCTGATTGTATTCAAACACGATCGCATAACCAGGGTAATCCGGCTGCCGGGGCAAGGAGACAACTTTTTGACTCAGTCTGCCCTCAGTATAAATATACTTTGTCATAGAATCCAGTTCCTGCAGATTGCGGGCCGGATCAAAACTATAGAATGAAGCCTCCCAAAGCTTGCCCCTGTCCCCGACAAAATCAATCCGGTAATTCAGCGCGGACTCAGCAGCACTCTGTGATTTGATCTTCTCCAGCAACGTGTCAGTCCTGTAGGAGTAATCTACATAAGTTTTTAAGCCGTTAACTGTGCTTACCTCCTGCTTCAAACGGCCAACATATGGCAGAGACGCATCAGGATCAGGTGTTTCAGTATCAGGCAACCGGACAGGGTCCTTTTCTTTGGAACAAGAAACAAAACACAAAGTGCAGATCAGAACAGCAGCGAGAGTCGTAGAAAAAGATTTCATGAGCGATAATACAATTTAATTTAAGTACTGCAAGATAATACTTTACCGGCACAGTTTAACAACCCGGCTCCATAGCTGGGACAGCCAAAATTTAATCAGAACGGGATTGACTTATTCTCCGGTACGCTGTTGGTTTCAAACCGGTTTTCTCTCTAAATACTTTAGAAAAATATATAGCAGAATCAAATCTTAATTGAAAAGCTATCTCTTTGATCGAACTGTTCTGCTTCGTCAATAATGTTTTGGCATGCTCAATTTTTAATTGAAGATAGTACTGACCAGGCGACAATCCCGTATGGCTCTTAAAATGTTTTCTAAACCATGAATAACCAACATTAAGCTCTTGTGCTGCCTGTTCGGCACTAAAATTATTATTGATGTTCGCACGAAATAGTAACTGCGCTTTAATGATCACCTGTTCGTGCTCCACATTGCCCATGTTACTTTGTTTTGTTATAGCGTGAAGCATCCCTAACAGGTGGATCGCAGCACCTGATATCAACGGCTGATAACCAGGCCGTTCCAATCTGGTATGCTCGATAATTTCATGAAATAAATTAAGCACCTCACTGTCAAATCCGATTTTTATACACGCATTGTCCGGCTTGAGATACCCGGCAAGGAGTAAGTTCTCTATAAATGATCCTTTGATCCCGATCCAGTATTCATCCCAACCGGTCTGGTCATCAGGCTTATACCTGTGCCGTTCATTTGGAAATAGCAGGATCACGGAGCCGGCTTTCACGCGAACCTGTTTGGTTTTTTCAGATTCAAAGACACCTTCCCCATTCGTAATATAAATCATTTGGAATTCCCTCAGCACGCGCCCGCGCTTCCAGTTAAAATTATGGTGCTCCGGATGGCTTTTGTAGGGGTATTGCTCTGCCGGAGCAATACGAGTACACCCCGCATTGAGCACAGTAAGGCCCCAACTTTCATCATCCTTACTTACAGGAAGGTATTTATAATAATTTTTCATGAGAACAACCGGTTAAACTTATCACCCCAATTCTATAGCAAACTAATTTCAATTATAAACGACCTTGAAAATAAGACTATGTAAACTGAATCTTTTACACAAATCAAAAATTACATGCATTATATCAAATTGTGTATCTCAAAATCTATTGACTTAAGATACATTTATCCCATATCCAGATCCAATTTAAGAATGTCATAATAATCTATAAGTACATACATAATCATCACAAGATGAGATACCTACTACCGTTAATATCGACCAAAACTACAATATCATAAAATGAATATAAAATCTCACAACACAAAAATTGGACTTTTTGGCATAGGACTAAACACATACTGGAAACAGTTTGAAGGATTAAAGGAACGGCTGGAAGAATATCTCCAAGTAGTTGCACGAGGTATAGAAGAAAGTGGAGTCAGACTCATTAACGCCGGTCTTGTAGACTCGGTCGAGAAGGCCTTCGAAGCCGGTGATGACTTTAAACGTGAAGATGTTGATCTAATTTTCCTGTATGTGTCCACGTATGCACTATCAGCAACAGTCCTACCTGTTTTAAAAAAAGCGAATGTGCCGGTCATCGTACTCAATTTATCCCCGGCAGCCCGAATAGACTATAAACTGTTCAATAATTTAGATAACAGAACTCAGATGACCGGGGAATGGTTGGCATTTTGTGCCGCATGTCCGGTACCAGAGATCGCCAATGTGCTAAAAAGATCCAATATTCCCTTCTTTCAGATCACTGGTATGTTGCACGACGACAGGGACATATGGAATGAGATTGAAGAGTGGATTAATGCCGCTAAAGTAGCAAGGGTTTTATATTACAACAGATTAGGGCTCATGGGCAATTATTATAGTGGTATGATGGATATTTACACTGATCTCACCGCACTTACGGCAACATTCGGTGGACATATAGCGATCATAGAGGTCGATGAACTATCCGCACTTAAGGAATCGGTAACAGATGATGAGTTGTCAAACAAGATTGCGGTCATTCACGAAATTTTTGAGGTACAGATTGACTGCTCTGAAACAGAGATCCGGCGTGCAGCTATTACCGCAGTAGCCCTTGATAAAATTGTCGATCAATATCAATTGAGTTCGTTTGCCTGCTATCACAAAGGCTCAGGCAATGCAGTGAACGAAGACACCATGTCATCAGTGATCTTAGGCAATTCATTATTGACCGGACGTAATGTCCCGGTAGCCGGCGAATATGACGTTAAGAACGCCATCGCCATGAAAATTATGGATGAATTTGGCAGCGGCGGTTCTTTTACTGAATACTACGCCATGGACTATATTGACGATGTGGTTTTGATGGGACACGATGGCCCCTGCCATCCGGCAATCGCTGAAGGAAAGATCAAAGTTAAGCCATTGCAGGTATATCACGGAAAAGTTGGTAGCGGGCTCTCCGTAGAGATGTCCGTAAAATACGGTGATATTACACTTTTGTCCATTATCGAAGATGGTCGGGGACGAATGAAACTCTTAATAGCCGAAGGTCAGTCTGTACCAGGCGAGATCCTGGAAATTGGCAATACCAACAGCAGATACCAATTCTCCGTAGGAGCAAAAGGCTTTGTAGAACAATGGAATGAGCATGGTCCGGCACACCATTGCGCAGTAGGCAGCGGCCATATTGGTTCATCGTTAAAAAAGTTAGCCTCGATCTTAAAGATTGATTGCATACAGATCTGCTAGCGAAACTTTAGAAAAATCAAAAGTTATATTTAAAGTATCAAAATTTACTATGCTCAGTTTTAAGGGCAATCCTATTTTTGACCAGGCAACCTCAATATAAACCAGAAGATCAAAGAATATGAACTTTAAAAAAACAATTAGCGCATTTGCATGCCTTTGTTCCATCGGAACTTTTGCACTGGTCACCAATGCGTATGCCCAGAATACACCTAAGGAAGCGGATGTAATTATCACTAATTTTGATCAGGAAGGTCATCAGATCATACGGTACAGTAATGTGGGCGATGCACTTGATGCACATGATGGTGAGATAGCATATTTCGATGGCATCTACTATTTATACGGAACGAGTTATGACTGCGGATTTGAATGGCAAAATAAGAACGCCGCATTTTGCGGGTTTAAGGTGTATTCATCCAAAGATATGCGGGATTGGACCGACAGAGGGTATCTGTTCAACGCGCAAACCAAAGTCTGGCAAACACGGTGTAATGGCAACACTTATGGTTGTTTCCGTCCGCATGTGATCTTTAATAAAATGACTAAGCGCTACGTGCTATGGATCAATGTCTATGATAATGTATCCGGTTACCGGGTTTTTACCAGCACATCGCCGGTCGGCCCGTTTGAAGAAGTGGCTGAACCCAAAGTAGCTATCAACTCAACCGCACCCTCCGGTGCACTCAACAACGGCGACCATGACACCTTTGTCGATGATGACGGTACAGGATATATTGCTTATACAGACTGGAGAAGCCAGGGAAGCATCGTAATTGAAAAACTGACTCCTGATTATTTGTCCGGTTCTGGCGAAGTCTGCAAGGCGGTCACCGAAGGAAAGACAGAAGCTCCAGGCTTATTTAAAAGAAACGGCATCTATTATGTCGTCTATTCCGACCCAAACTGTGGTTATTGCCCGGGCACCGGCGCCTCTTACAAGACGGCAAAATCGCCTTTAGGGCCCTGGTCTGCAAGTAAAAAGATAAGTGACAATTCCTGCGGAGGACAACCCTCCTTTGTTTCCACGATAAAGCTCAACTCCGGTCAAATCTATCTTTTTGGCAGCGACCTATGGAATGATGGAGCCAAGAATGAAGCACTGGCCAACTATTATTGGTCGCCGCTTGAATTTGATTCAGACGGCGCCATTATTCCATTAGATTGCGGAAAGAATTTCAAGGTAAAAGGAAAGAAAATTCTATCGATCGCCGGTAACACTACTGAAACTGACAGTTTCAAAGGATTGGCAGACCTCAAAAATGGCCTGAAGAAAGTTCAACCCTTTATGGCTAAAAAAACAGGAATATTGAAAACCATTTTTCTGCCGGTGTATAAAGTAGGCGCAACCGATATGGATCTGAAACTGGAAATTTATAAATCCGATAAAAACGGCGATCCGGAAGGAATAGCAATCTTCAGTGAAAATATACCCTCAAAAAAAATAGGCTGGGCAATCAAACGTCAGACTTTGAAGCCCAACATTAAAGTAACAAAAGAAACAGGATATTGCATTGTCCTTTCTTCCGGAACAACCGTCGGGAGCTATGGCTATACCTACGCCAGCAAGCCAGGCGCCAACCCGGGTGTTAAGACCGGACAAGAGATCAATTTGAGTTTAAATATTGTTTCAATCAAGTAGGCCTAATCACATTTAATTCTCCATGGCAAAAAAATTAATGTAACGTGCATTTCTTGCAACCTTATATGTGTATACTCGTAAATAAAATTACCGCCTTTCCTGGAAATGACAAAGTAAAAGGGATGATTAAAAGACTTTTGTAGTTCAACAGCCCTCTTTCACCGCCACAGCATACAAAGCTTTATCGGAAACAAAGATCTTAAACACTTTTCGAGGTTCAGGTTCATTGGAAGCATCCCATGGCAGTACAAATTTAAACGCGTTGCCATCTGTTCTGTCAACCGTGGGATAAACGCTGTTCCAGGTTTTTCCTCCGTCAGCTGACCGGAATATACCGTCCGGATGACCGCTTATCAAATATTTACCCATTTGTTTGATTGATGATATGGACGGAGAAGGCCGGAGTCCGGCATCAATGGCCTGCCAGGTTTTTCCATGATCAAATGAAGTGCGTATCCTTCTGGATTTGGTTTCGGTATTATAGGTGATGGCAGCAAATCCACCATTGATCTGTTCAACAGCTAAACCTATACCACCCTCATTGATTGCCCAATGCCAGTGTTCGCCGTTATCTGTCGAACGTATAATACCTTTCATCGTTGTTGCGACAAGCACCCCAGCTGACTCCACCATATTAAAAACAGCGGCCCTTTGTACCTGCCTCCAGTGATTTCCCTTATCGGTAGATCTGTAAAGACCGTGGTTATAACCGATGAATACCGTTCCGTCAGCGGTTTCAAAAATAGTTTGCATCAAAGAGTTTTTGAAATTCGTGAATACCGGTGACCAGTTATCCGCATCCCGCATTTTTTGATAGATCTGACCCTGACTGTTGTAGGCCATGACACCGGAGCGATTGAAAGTAATTGCAGTGGGCGGTCTGGAAGAAGAATTTTGCGGATCAGCGACATTTACTTTTTCCCAGACCGGGGTTTTGATATTGCCCTTACTATGGTACAATCCATTTTTTGCCTGTAGGTACAGATCTGACCCGCCTGCAAAAAAGTTAATAGATTTTCCCGTTTCAGGCATTTCACTGCTGATGTCCTGCCAGGTTTTTCCACCATCAGTGGATTTAAGCATCGCCCCCTTTTCTTTTACAACAAAAGAATTGAGCAGGAATAATGCCAGCAGGATAACTGGTGCATACATAAATAATCTTTTCATTTTTCTTTATTTTTGGTAAATCTACATGGAGACCTTTCATTATGAGCAAGTTAGATTGTAAATAAAATTGTAAACTTTGTAAATTAAATTTAAAAGCCAGAAGACAGGTCAATTTGCCCTACCCCTATACTTCCTGAAAGAAGTGCTGAACCCGGACCTGCAAGTCCCCAGGTAATTCGCGATGTGATCGTGCAGAATCCTGCTGGTAATGCCCGGATTATCATCAAGATAAACCTGCACCCTTTCATCAAGAGGAAGTTTAAGCAAATGCTGATAGTAGAGAAACTGCCGCTCCTTTTCGGCCTGCAACTGCCATAAAGCAGTATTCAATACCGGGAAATTAAGCAGCATGCCCCTTAAAGCACTATAAGCAATAAGCAAGACCGAACCGTTCTCCAGCATTTGAATACTGCCAGGCCGGGAAGAACCATAAAGAAAACTGTTTACATCAAGCAACACCTCATGCTTTTTCGTAATATGCGTAGTGACAAACCTGGCACTTCCGGAATCATAATAAAAATTACGGGCAATACCATTTTCAAAAAACAACAAATGACCATCAGCAGCAGCCCCGGCCTCCTCAATATACTGCCCGGTCACAGCGTTGACCACCCGGCTATTATTTACTAAAATTTCAGGAAGACCTATAGGGAGAGGCCCGACGATCCTTTGCAGAAAAGGCAGAATACATTTAGTAATGATCCCAATTGACTTTTCTTGTTTGAGTTCAGCGTTTTCTAATCTCATATATTTGGCAAAATGAAAACAGACCATAAAATTCCACACAATTTCAACTAAAAGCTATAGACGATTGCGACAAAATGAGCAGCAAAATACCAAAATCCTGTCTACATCAGTAAAGCGCGGGATTCCCTGTACGATCGGTCCCAGCTCCCGTCAGCAACCACCTCATTTCTTTTTAAAATGGCAAGCAAAAGCGCCTCCTCTTTAGACTGCGCCAGGACCATAACCTGAAATAAACCCGTTTCCAGGCCATCCCATTCATTAAACAAAATTTCATAATGATGCTCGATGACAGACAGATCATCAGGCAAGCCATCAGGGATAAAGATCCCTATAGGGTCCAGCGCATCCCTGGTTAGGATAACATAATAAGAAAACGTAAGCTGGGATGTCATTATCAGCAACTTTTGTTGTAAAGATGCAAACGAATACCTTCCGGCAAAATAGATGATTTAGACAAAGTTGTATCCAGAAGCTAGAATTTCTGTCGCAATCTTAACAAAATTTTCATTTTACAAATTCATAGGCGAACGACCATGATACCTTTTAAAGACCCGGCTAAAATAAGTAGCCGTTTTAAATCCAACAGCCATGGAGATCTCAGTAATCGATTTCTCCCTTTGATCCAATAATTCCCTGGCCTTTTCCATTCTGTATTTTAAGATCATAGCCCTTGGGCTGGTATTAAAGGTCAATTTAAAAGCCCGTTCCAAGCTCTTTTTGCTGGTATTGAATATAGAAGCGATCTCATAATCGTGGGCCAGTTCGGGAGAAGTATAGTTGTTTGCGATGTAGATCTTCACTTTATAAGCCAGTTCCTTCAGGTTCCTGTAAGGCTGGGAACGTTTATGCTGAAGCACGGCATTTTGTTTTGACAAATAAATAGCCTTATACTCCAGATACTCATCTTCAGCCATGTTGAGAAAATTGGCCGCATAGCCGTTAGGTATCAATGTAAACGGCTTGTAGTGCTCTGCCAGAAATTTCAACCGTTCCTCTTTGTCCAACTTCAGCATACTGGCCCTGCCCTCTTCAATTTTATTCTGTAATAGGATGAAGTGCCTGGCAAGATGTGCAGTCTCAGGATATTTCTCGAGTTTCTTATAGTCCTTTTTAGTCAGTTCCTGGACAACGGCAGGCGTAACCGCCCAGATTTTCAGACTGATCTTTTCACCTTCATAAAAGCTGGCCAGATCCGTAAAAATACTCCCCGGCATGATGATCCGTTCAACGGTCTCCAAACCAGATTCATTCACCTTTGTACCGGCAAAAACTCCTGATGTCAGGCGGTAAGCTTTTCTGGCAACTTTATCCGGTCTGAACAGCACCTTCCTAACCGCCAGAGGTATGGTTTTCATCATCTGGTCAAGGTCATTTTGGAATGCGTTAGAGATCGGGTAAATGTCATTCAGGTCTGTAATGAGTTCATCATTTTCGTTCATAGGGGAAACTGCAATAAGGTGTAAAGAAAATTAGGTGATAAAAGTAAACTAATCCCACAGCATTTATATAACCTTTAGTCACATATTTTTAAAAAATGGCCAAAAATGTTATCTTTTTATACTTTTTTTTGCCTTTTTATGCAATTATCCACACAGATAGATTAATAATCTTCTACATTTGCAATTAAGGGAGAACCTCATCACCGTATGAGGGTTGTTTAGGAAGGCCGGAAAACCGGCCTTTTTATTATGTTATAAGCATAAACCTACTTATCACAAAAAATTAATATGAGTAAACCTCTCAAAATGATCCGCAAGCATCACATTAGCCCAGACCATCAAGAGCAATTTATTAATTTTCTCTTAAGGCTGCATGTTGACGATCCGGATCTCCACGCCATACTGAAAGAAAAAGCCCAGGGATACCTCTGCAACTCCCTGACACAAATAGCCGATCAAAATACCCTCACCAATCCAAGTTTCTGGTTCGTGAACAGCGGGATGGTCATTTGTATCATGACAGATTATAAAAAAGTAAAGGTAACCACCCTTACTTTCAAGGCCGGTGATGTAGCGATGATCCCCCAGGGCATGGCCGCCAGAGGAATGTTCCAATACTATTTGCTGGCCTGTCCCAATACACACCTGATGGGTTTTAACCGCAACGATCTTAACGGACTTTGCGCTCAATATCCCGATCTGAAAGATCTTTATAACAAAGTCCTGAAAATGCAGATCGACAAATTTAAAGAGCATGCCGAACTCGGAGTACTGGAAGCAAAGGCAAGGATCCAGCGCTTTTTCCAGCTATATCCTGAAGTTGAAGGGCCGGACAAAGCAGTCGATCTCCGGAACAAATACCAGGGGTCCTATCTTGGACTAAACCGAACCTATTTTAGCCGCATGCTGGCTACCATCAAAAACGATAAAACAGAAAGCTAGTTCTGAAATCAAACATCAAAATGTTTGATTTCAGACATTAGCATGTTTGATTTCAAACATGGCCTGTCGCAACTCCCATCTACATTTGGCTTAACAACAGCGGAATAACACCACTGAAAACAATAAAGCCAAGTGTACAATGAAAACAAATCAGGTCATCGACATCATTTCAGCAATTTTCATCCTGCTCTTTTTATATGCAGCAGCCAACAAACTCATCGACCATCAAAAATTTGAAGTGCAGATCGGGCAGTCGCCTATCCTCACGGGATATGCGGCTGTCATCTCCTGGATCATACCAGCTACAGAGATCTTTATCTCTATCCTACTCATCATTCCCAGTGCAAGGCAGTGGGGCCTGCTGGCATCCTTCAGCCTGATGCTCATGTTTACGGCTTACATTATCGTCATCCTCAATTTCGCCGAACGCATCCCCTGCTCCTGCGGCGGCATCCTGGAAAAGATGGGCTGGACTGCACACCTGATCTTTAACATTTGCTTTGTGCTGCTCGCGCTGACAGGGGTTTTCCTCGAAGCAAAGAACCGTTTACAATCACAAGGCTGATCCATAGCCATCAAAATATTCATTGCGCAATCTGAATCAGGGAAAGCTGAAAACCTGTAAAAAAGAGTAGGCATCAACATTAAACAATTCATGAAAATGAAAAGGAAAATTTTAACATTCGCCGTACTGGCAACAGTTGCAGTAGGCGGAGCATTTGCATCAAATGCAAAAAAACCAACTAAAGTCGCCGATACAATAGCTTATGAGAAACCCAATTGTACCGAGGTTGTCTGCGGCGAGTATTCCGGTCCGTCTTGTTCTACATTAACACTTTACAGCAACACTCCAGGCTGTACAATTCAGGTGTTTCCAAGTGGAAGAAGGCAATTGTAAGTAATCACTGTCTGGATGGCCTGTTATTGATCATCCAGACTGTTTTTAATCCCAAAACATATGAAACCACAAAAAAAGATCCTATTCTTTATAATAGCAGCAATACTACCTGTTTTAATTCTGCACTGCATTTCCAAAAGAAATGCAGAGAAAAAAAATGGTTTTATGAGAGTCTTTTCCAATGTCACAGTAAAAGAAGAGGCAAATCTTAACATCAACTACGATTCTTTTTACATTAGCGGCTTTGATTCAGAGCGGTTTTATCTCGGCAATTATACAGCATCACTCCTTCTTCTCAACTGCGATTATCACCTAAAGGATACGATTCATCAGATAATGCCAATTTCATTATTCAAGAACGTAGATCGCGGCAATTTGCACAGTCAGATAAATCCACCGAATCTATACCTAACCGAAACAAATACACCAACGCTAATTATGGCGCGTACACCTTACGGACAAGAAAGGAAGGTATTTCTTGGAGATCTTCGCTTTGATATTTTCCATTATCTTTCGCCTTCAAGTTTTATCATCAGGTATTTTGATTTTAACCTAAGCCAACTAGTCCTTCAAAAAATCAGCATACAATCAACAATTATAAGAGGCAAAAAGTATATTCCTACAAAACAAATAGATGGGAACTTTTCTGTTGACGGAAACCTAACCTATAATAAACTGAACCATCAGTTTATCTATAGTTATTATTACAGGAATGAATTTATATGTCTTGATACTAATTTAAATGAGCTTTTCATAGGCCATACAATTGATACCACCACAATTGCCAGACTAACTATTAAAAAGCTCAACTCTAAAGGCAGCACAGAAACAATGCTCGCTGCACCACCGCTTTATGTCAGTAAACGTTGCATCACCAATGGAAAATGGATCTATATAAACTCAGCCCTGGTATCAGATACCGAAAACAGGGCCGAGTTTAAAAGATATTCAGTGATTGATATCTACAATTCCACTACTGGTAGTTATCATGGAAGCATAAAACTACCTGATCATCAAGGAAATAAACTAAGGGACTTTGCGGTATCAGATAATAAGCTAATCGCAATCTTTGGTGAATATTTAGTCGTCTATACGATAAATGTGCCATAACTATTTTTGATCCAAGGCACTTTCAATCAATTTCGTCAACTCATGCTCACTGAGAGAAATGTCTATTTTTGAGTAAACGTTACCCTTTCTGTCAATCAACATAATGAATGGGATTGTATTGATCCCATAATACCTGGCAAACGGATGACTCAAAGACTTGCCTTCCAAATAGACATTTAAATGGTGTTTATGCGTATATTTTCCACTATTAATCCCTTCATTCCAACCCTTAACCGTTTCATTGGCGTTAACACTCAAAAATGTAAAATCAGTTCTATCCTTGAGTAATGGGTACATTTTCTCTTCGAAAAATCTTGAGAACTGTGCGCAGCCGCTACAGCCGGTAGCCCATACGTCCAATAATATCACCTTGCCTTTAAGGTCATGAAGACTTACAAAATTCCCGGAAGTATCAGGCAAAGAAAATTCAAACACAGGTGTGCCTTTTTTTAAAACAGACTTTTCAGCCAGCAACTTTTTCAATGAAGCTGATCTTACAAGTGACTGTGCCTCGGAAAGACACTCATTATAGTCCATCGCATCATAGTTTACAACATTAAGCGAACTGCGGTAGTCATATAAGAAATAAACCAGCAACCGTTCCCTTAAAATACCGGAATAATTGTTTTTCAGATAACTAAACAACTCCTTGAATGAAAACCCATTCCCGCGGTTTTGAATGTAAAGTTCTGTCCGTGATTTCTCCAACTGATGTTGGAGAAAAGATTCACTGTAAGCTGCAATAACTTTATCAATATCATAATCCGGATATTTATACGACATATAACCTTTAATAATATTGTCTTTAATCACCGGTGCCGCCAGATCGAGTTCATCCCTCATTCCAAGTTCCCATGGACTAAGATAATGCCTTGCATATTGAGCCCTTATAAACCTGGTAGCAAGTTCACCAATGCTAGATTTAAAGCTATCCAGCAAGTCAAGTGCTTTGGTATAACCATAAGCATACAACCTGTACAATTTCTGGTAGTCACCAGCAATGCGCCCCCGATCTTTGTAATCTCCTTCTTTGACGGCCCTAAGCTGATTGAATCGATCCAACAGTACATCAAGGCTGTCCTCACAGGCAAATCTGACCGCTGTATACCCAAAGAAAGTAGCTTTTGGTCTTTTCGAACCAAGCTCAACCCTCATGTCAATACTATCACCTGGATATACATATCTTCTCATGAACAAATTAGAATTGCCAACTACATTTAGCATCAAAACAGATGGATGATCTGAAGCAGGAAGTTCAAACCTAAAACTTCCGTTGCTGCCAACCGCAATCCTTTGAATGTGCTCACTAAAAAGAGAACAATCAGGATAATGAATAATCTGGATACTGTCGCTCCGTCCGACCTGATAGTTGACCAAATATCCTTTAACCCAAATCGGTGAGTTAGTCCATAATTGGCCAATAGCCAGTTCCCCTGCCGAAATAATTAGAAACAGGGTTAAAAAAAACATTCTTTTAGTAACCATCATTCTGTGTAATTAGATGATTTGCACTGCGTTCGATTTGCGGAATGGGGAACAACACATCGGTATCCTGCCAATCTGTGCCTTTTAAAGCAGAGAGTACAACCCCAGCTCTGTGAGTCCGTTTAAGATCCAGCCACCTATGACCCCATTCAGTAAACAACTCCAGTCTTCTCTCCTTCTCAACTGCCATAAGAGCTTCTTCTTTCTCTATGTCATCAGAATAGTCCGGCAAAGGATCAGGCACATCAGTCGTTGGTTCAGGTCTTGAACGCTTACGAACAAAGTTTATGTCAGATATACCGTCTGATATCCTCCCCATTTCTATTAAAGCCTCTCCTCTTATGAAGTATTGTTCTGCCAGTCTTAATATCATTGAATACTCAACTACAGGAGATCCTGTTTTGACCTTATACTTGTAGGGATAAAAATATTCCTTGTTGCTTATGGTGGCTGAACCTACCCATGAAGCCCATCGCCTGTCAGTTTTGTCAAAACTATCAGTCAGTTCAGAGCTGAGCGAAACAGAGCCTAATGCTGTTCCGATTATAAAAAGATTTCCCTCATTCGTATTCAATCCGGGGCGGACGGGCATCAACTGCCAGATGGCTTCCCTGCTTGTAGAGAGAAAAACATTTTCCAGATTTCGTTCTAATCCGAACAAAGATTTATTTTCTATCACACTATCAGCCATCTCCGCGGCGCCCTGCCAGTTCTTTGTGTAGAGGTAAACCCGCGCAAGCATTGCCTTAGCAGTCCAACTAGTCGGTCGTACGCGTCCCTGCGTATAGTAAGCATTTGGAAGCAGTTCGTCAGCCAACTTAAGATCGTCAATAATCTGATCATAAACTTTGTCCTGGGATAAACGCACCGCTTCAGAATTCTTAACGTAGTCTGTACTCAACGGCATAGGTATATCGCCAAACAGATTTGTTAGATAAAAAAAGCAGAATGCCCTGATGAACCTTGCTTCTCCAAGCAATTGTTTTCTGGCGGCAGCGCTCAAATTATTGCTTCTGTCAACACCTTCTATAATCGCATTCGCTGTATAAATATATTGGTAAGTCCCGGCCCATAGATTGGAACCGACATTAGAACTGTTTACGGGAATGGAATTCTTGTAATATTCATTATAACTTACATTGTAATTGATCAGCTCATCTGCGCACATCCCGGCAAATGAAGCCACACTACCGATATCACCGCTGGCAAAACCGCCGCTACCACCGTTTGCCATCCTGCTATAGATACCTGCAATAGCGGCATTGGCAGCATCCTCGCTATTAAATACTAAAGCAGGCGACAACTGGTCAACTGGCGGGTCGACGACTAAAAATTGCTTGCAGGAAAATAAACCAAGGCAGCAAAAGCAGCACGCGATGGAGAAATATATTTTTAACATAGATCTTTTCATGGTGTTTTTATTTTTAAAATGAAACTTGTAACCCTGCGGTCAATGTTCTAAGTGGAGGAAGAGAAAAAAAGCTTTGAGATTCTGGATTCAAGCCAAGAAAGCCGGAAAACATGAGCAAATTTTGGCCCTGCAGAGAAATCGTCAAAGATTTGAGACCAATATGTTTCAGAATATGCGGCGAAAGATCATAGGATACCGATACGTTTTTTAGCTGCAAATACGAAGCATCTCCTATTGCCTGATTTCCGTAAGCGCGGCCATACAAATATGGCAGGACATCCACAGCCACAGTGTACTTTTGAATACTGGTCATGTCTCCGGCTTCTTTCCATCTTTGTATCACGATATCAGGCTGATTGGACATTTGTCCTGGTACCATGCCAATGGAGCCATTATAAAGCCTGCCGGTTTGTTTTGAGAACTGAAAAAGAAAATCAAGTCTTAAGCCTTTATAGCTTAAACTATTTTGAATCCCTCCTGAATAACGGACACCAAGCTCATTAATGATTTTGGCATCATCCGGAAACGATGCTATACCATCACCGGTAAAATCTTTGTAAGTATAGATACCCAAAACAGGATCAACACCCGCAAACTGAAAGTTTTTCACAATGTTGAGCGACTTGCCTACTACATAAGAATCAGCATAAAAAGATTTATCCAGATTTGGAAAATCAATCAGCTTATTACGGGGGATGCTCAAATTAGCTGTTGCTGCCCATTTCAAAGTACTCTTATCAAGCAAACGCGTGCTCAGATCAAATTCCCATCCCGTATTTTGGACAGTAGCAGGCAAATTGGCCTGAATAAAAGTGAAACCTGAACTGGGCGGGAGTCCATTACGTACCAACTGATTGGAAGATCTGTTTCTATAACCTGCCATTGTCATGTGAATACGATCTTTCCAGAACCCAAGTTCCAGTGCAGCTTCCATCTTTACATTGGTCTCCCAGGCATAGTCTGCATTTGATATCCTGTCAGGGAACAATCCAGTTACATTTTGATAGGGATTTGTGGTGGTCTTCCAAAGCTCAAGATAATTGTAGTCACCAATCTGATCATTTCCGCTGATGCCATAACTAAATCTTAGCTTCCCAAAGCTTAAAAAGGACAAGTTGTTTTGAGCCCATTGTTCGTTGCTAAAAATGTATCCCAGCCCGAGGGCGCCGAAATTGGCAAAAAGGTTATTACTTCCAAAGCGGCTCGACCCATCTCTTCTTCCCGTCAAATTCAAATAATAAGTATCGCGGAGATTGTAATTGATCCTGCCATAAGCAGAAGTATAACGATAGTCAGTATTCAACACATCACGCACCCGAAGCGTGCTGGCAGCCATGATATTGCCCATTAAGCCGTCATTATTAAATCCCGTACCTTGCAGCGTCTGCGCATGCAATTTGCTGGCCTGAAAGGTTGCACCAGCCATTAACTTAAGTTCGCCCGGACCCAAAGCGGTCGAAAAGGAAAGCTGAGGTTCAAAGTTTATGACCTGATTCCAGTTACCGGCAAAATATGCAGATCTGCTGGCAGCAGTATAACCGCCAGCAGGGTCAAGCGAGGCCAGAGGAGTCGCCTGAGTTTCATCTCTGTCCATACGAACGTATCCAATTCTCGTACTCGCAGCCAAGCCAGGCAAAAGAAGATAAGATAGATTGCCACTCGCATTAAGGGTCCTGGTATTTGCATGATAAGGCTTAAAAAAATACTGCATAGGATTATCCTGAAAAGTGCCGTTCTCCCAATTGAGTGAACCGTCAGAGGTAAAAGCGGCAGGCGCATTTGGTGGCAGCAAAATGAAAGATGTCAGATCAATCTGTGGTAAACTGCTATCTTCATCGCCGTAGCTAACCGAGGATTGCAGCTTAAATTTGTGGTCATCGGAAGCATGGTTGAAATTTAAAAGAGAAGACCTTTTAAGGTAATTGTTACTGCCAGGGAATACTGTCTTTTCTTTATAGTAGGTGCCACTGAGCAAGAAAGTCGTGTTTGCACTGCCACCAGACAAGGAAGCCTGCATATTATTTACTGTGGCCGTCCCTCCTATCAGTTCCTCCTGCCAGTCTGTATATCTATTCTGATCCCAGGTGCCATTGATATCATAATCTGTGGCACCTGGCTCCGTCTGATCATTGGCAAAAGCTTCCTTACGCATTTCAATGTATTGATTTGTATTCAAAAGCTTTACTCTCCTTGCTGCCTTCGCGGCACCACTGTTTATTTGAAAGTTGACTTTTGCCCTTCCGGCCTCACCCCTTTTTGTAGTAATGAGTACAACACCATTGGCACCCCTTGAGCCATATATGGCCGTAGCATCTGCATCCTTTAATACTTCTATACTTTCAATATCCGACGGATTGATTGCACTCAACGGACTAGCGTAAGGTATTACGGAATTGTTGATGGTATAAGACGAGAGATTTGCCTGAGTGAAAGGAATTCCATCCACGATATAAAGTGGTTCATTTCCATTTGCTATGCTGTTCTGACCTCTTATCCTAACTGAGAAGCCACCTCCGGGCAATCCCGTACTTTGTACAATCTCAATGCCCGGCATCCTTCCTATCAAAGCACCCAGCACATTATTAACAGGCTGCTTGCCGATCGTTTCCGCAGTGACCCTAGATATGCTTCCCGTTCGTTCCTTGTCTTTAACGGTGTAGTACCCAGCGTTAATCTCTACTTCCTTAAGTGCATTTTCGTCTTCTTTCAGTATGACTTTAAATGGATCTGCATTGTCCTTTGAAAATTGCAGTTCCTGCGTCAGGTAGCCCAGGAAGGAAACAACTAGTATTCCTTCAGATAGTGTGACATTAATAGTAAAATTCCCTTGTGCATCGCTGGTACTCGCTCTGGATGTTCCTTTGAGCCTGATGGTAGCACCCGACAGTGGTTGATTGCGCTCGTCGGTGATCTTTCCCCTAAGCGGCATTGTGGTGGATTGTGCGTTTGCTTTAAAAATGAGGCAAAGCACGGCCATTACGATGGTTAGTATCGTTTTTTTCATTCAGTTTGTTTTTATGGTCAGTTAGTTGATTTACATTTTTCTGTTAGGGCTAACACATTTATGACGAGTCCATTATTTGGCTTGTTTCTTTAAGAATCTGTTCAATTGAAAACCATTCGGTCCAGTACTCTTCTCCTGCATGTTTGCTGTAAGAATTAAAGTTTGCATAACCATGTTTAGTGATCATCAGCTGAAGGATCGATCAGTTTAATAAATGATCAAATAATGGATGCTAAATTGGATGCCTTGGTTTTCTTACAAAGAGGGCTGCCTGGCGCCAGAGGCCGGAAAGAAAATTGGGAAATCGGAAAGTCAGTTTTTTCATGTCTCGTATAGTTATACGAGTCCCGTTGAAAATAGAACTATAGAATTGAGCTCTACTCCCCACCCCAAATGTCTGACGTTCGAACGTGGATCACGGCAGAGCCCAATACCTATAGTAAAGAACAAATGTATGTACTTTACATAAGATATGGGCATAAATCTACCGTCTCGAGTTCGCAAATTGTCAGACATGGGTCGAGACTCTTAATTATGCCTCTTAAAAAATGAGACAATATTTATCTTTTTAATTGTTCATGTTATGGTTTTTATATACAACCAAACTTAAATAAAAATCATTATTATTCCAAATTTGGAATAATAAATTTTAACCAGAAAAGGTCTTTTTGAATATGGCTGAGCAGTACATAGACAAAGTATCCTTAAAAAATATCCGTGAAAAGTTATGGAAGATTTCCAATGACAAAAAAATAACGTTAGAAGACATACAAGATCGCACTGAATTTAGCTATAGCCAGGTTTATAGAATTGTTAGAGGTACTAATAATATTTCGGTCAGTGGTTTACTTGCTGTTTGTAAAGCGCTAGAAATTCAGCCCTCTGAAGTTTTTGATTTCGAAATTAAAATTCCAAAATATCCTCTCCTCAGAAAAGAAAGAAAGTAAGGCGTTCTCCTAGCTTAAAGATTCCTTGATCAATGCTAGTTTTATTTTGTAGGAAGACATCTAAATTTATTTTTTTTGTCTTCACTTGCTTTCAAATTGTATAGAAGAAAGTTAATTAGGGATACAAAATAGCCACACCTTACAGAGATTCGCCTACGTCGCTGTACATCATCTTATCAAAAAATATCAAAGCAAAGCATTAGTACACAATCATACGAAGAAAGACCATCTGATTTACAGTTAGTCGCCTTGTCGCCATAACTCACTATATTTCAATAACTACAAACGTTTCGATAATTCTCGTTAAATATTCGTTACGGATTTAATTTTCTCCGCTAAATACGAAGAACTTCTGTATGAGACAAATAACTCATTGCATCTTATTTTTGAGGATACTGCTATAAGCGAATTATTGGAAACTAACGGACCAAAAATTCATAGAGGAAAGATTCTACAGGCTGTCGTGAGAGTTGTTGGTGATCTATAAAAACATGATTTCCAAAGATTAAAGGTTTTCAGGGAGAAGCTTATAAGCTATAAAACAGTGGTATGATTGTACAGAATATATTTTATAATTGTGTCACGGCTTGTGGCACAATTAGTTTGTGGACTATTGAGTTAAAATGATCAAATGTTTTATAGTAGTTAAACAAATAATATTTTCTTACTTATGCCTGTCAGGTTGCTATTATTGGTGATAATTTTAAGTTTCAATCAGCTGAGAGTACTTGCGCAATCAAAAAGTACTCCATCTAGACAAGATACGCTTAAAGGTACCATTACTAAAGACCGGGAATGGTGGGACTTGAAATATTACGCAATAGCTATTGAGCCAGATTTTAAAAGAAAATCGATTCAGGGAAAAGTGGTTCTTCTTTGATTATCGATAGTGATTTTTATTTAAATGTAAAGAGAGTTAGCAGATAATCCCCTGTTTTAATTAGGGCTTAGCTATAGACAACATGACATTCCAATTGCTTTCCTCCCGCATTGCTCCCGCCCAGGTACACCTTACAGCCGTCACAAATTCGCTGCAACTTCTATTGATGTTCGTCAAAAGGTAAAGAGAAAGCGAAACTGAAGCGAAATAGTATTGTTGTGGGGCGGGACCAATGCGGTTCCAGCTCAGGATTGTCTAGACCTGATATAGAGTTAAAGGAATTGGAAAACAGGGTCTCGCATGGGTTAAACATTGAATTGATGGTAACCGACGCATCTCCGGTAATGTACTCCAAACTGGATTATTATCAAACGCGGTTATAACGGATTTAAAGAAAATCGCCTTTTTAGACACTCTCAGAAAAGGTTGAAATAAACAAAGCCGCATTATTGTCAAATGGAGCCAGTAACGTAAAAGAATTTAATTGTCCATTAAGGGCCACCCGGATTTTAGGTAGTTAACACCCACCAAGTATAAGACGAAACTCACCATAAACTATAGCTTCTTTTTCGTTTCAATTGACCTAATGACCATTTTGATTGCTTTTGCCACAATCTTCGGATTATCGTAATGAATGAGATGGCCACTATTTGAATCGAGAATAAATTTCGAGTTAGTGGATAATAAAGTAAGGTCTTGAACTTGTTTGTCTCGTTCGGCGCGTAGCAGCTTCCACTGTTCATCCGGTGTTCCGGGTGGTTGATTCCGTTTCCCGGCGCCAATCACCACCAAAGGTCTGTTTACTAAGGGTTGTCCGTTTTTCATACTGAAAAGGTATATTTTTTGAAATTCTTCAGCTATATAATCTGCGGCAGCATCATAAGCCGGATTTACCTTGTTTTTAAGTTGAGGTTTTGGTATGACTTTTCCCACTGCCTTTTCGCGCAGGCGAACCCATCCACCATATTTTATACTCCCCAGCATACTGCTCTCGTGAGTAGGATCAACCAGCACCAAGCCTGCTACATTTTTCCCATATCGTTCGGTGTAAAGCCGAACCAATAAGCCTCCGATGGATTGGCCCACTAAAATTATGGGGCCTTTAATGTGAGCCTTCTTCAATAATCGGTGTAACTCAAACACTTCCTGGGCCATTGTTCGGGGCTGGGGGCCAGCCTCACTCTTACCTAATCCTGCCCGGTCGTAAGCTATGGTGCGTACAGTTGACGGAAGGAGCATACTAACTTGTGCCCAATCTTTTGAGCTCCCGCCGGCCCCCGACTCAAATACTACTGTAAGTCTGGCATCTTGTGGCCCGTTGCTACTGACAAACAGATTATGAAAGCCAATCTTAACCAATCGTTCATTAAGGGAGCCAGACCTTATCGGATTAACCTGTGCGTAGGCCATCTGTGTGAAGAACAACAAAAGCATAGTAAACTGCAAGCCCAGGCAAGGAAAATCAAGCCGGAGCACCGGCTTATATAATCGTCCGCAACATTCTGGACGTATTGCCTTATCCAGGAAATTATAATGACAGGTAATATGGAAAGTATTCATACTTGAATTTAAAGTTTATGCAATTTCGTTAAGCGGGATGAAAATCAGGCTTTGGAAAACCCTTGGAATAACGTTGTTTTTCCTTGCTTTTTTATATTTTTTTTTAAATTAGTCTGAATGGACATCAATCAACCTTTTCTGATCAATCGCCGTTTTTTGACTGACTTTCCCAGGCATAGTATTTATGATCTGAAAACCCGGTCAGACACCCGGTTGGAATTGAGACATATCAGCCTGTTAAGACAGCTGTGCAGCAATAAGGGAAAGTTGGTTGAGCGGGATTTTTTGATGAAGGAGATTTGGAATGATTTTTACGGAGCCGATGAAGCCTTGACTCAGGGGATCTCTGTTTTACGGAAAATACTTGCCGATGAGAGTAAAGAGCTGATAAAAACTATCCCCAAGAAAGGCTATATCTTTAATGCCGAAATCAATGCTCAGCAACAATCTTCAATGGTTCGGGGTCACTCAACCTGGCAAAAGAACGGAAGGGTTTGGGTATATGGTATAGTTTCCGGCGTGGTCATCATAGTGATGTTTTTGATTTTCCTAACATCGGAAGACTTACAGGATAAGGCTAAACACGGAAATGTGAGGGTCAAAAAATCTAACGACGTTTCTGCGCCTGCAGAAAAAATAAAGCCAGAAAACGTTGAGACCAAAAAATTCGATTACGTTTCTGCAACTACAGAAAAAGTAAAGCCGGAAACCGCTGGGACCAAAAAATTTAACTATGTTCCTGCTTCTACGAAGTAGAAGAGAATAAAAAAATCGATAGCTTAATATCTAAAAAAAACCGTAAGCCAAACATACGTTCAACTTACGGTAAGTAATTTAGTACCGATCAGCAAGAATACTTTGAACATTTGACTCGCTTTTTATTGCTTATTGAGCCCATTATTGAAGATTTAGAACGAAAAGGCTTCATATAAATAGCATGAAAATTTTTCAGATTTTCATGAAAGGGACCTTGACCAGATTATATTAGAACAAAAAAGTTGGCGGATATGGGAAAAAGTATTATGCGATAATTCCGTGCAAAGTATTTTAAAGCTAAATACATAAATAACTTGGAGGATATCCTAAAATGATATAAACTAATTCCAGTATTAATACTCAAAAACGACAAGCTATTTCAGGACGAGACATTCGGCCATTCTATTTAAAAATCATGTTGAATTTTAAATTACACAGTCAAAGTATTAGCTCCTGATTTCCAATCCCTCAGATCAAACAATATTATTATATTTGATGAAACGATCTTAGCATGTATTACTTCTCTATTTCTCAAAAGCGGTTTATTAATCGCATGAATTTATTTCGTAGCATTTATTCGACCATCCGGTTGAAGCGATAAGATTTTCCAAACGTAATATTGTTAAACAAAAAAATTAAACGCTCTAATGCCATTTACACATACTTCAACAGATCACAATCCGCTACTGCATGAAACGGAAATGATTGTGAGAGATATCGATTTGCTCGCTCAGCATATTGGACATCTCATATTAGGGAAACACCGCCACATCGCAGAAATATTGGCTGCCAAGCATAACACCCTTACTCCTTCTACCGATACCATGATAGATAGAGCTGTAAAACAACTTACAGTGACTACAGCAGATCAAAGACATAGAAGGGATGGTTGGTTATTTCAATACATGACCTGGATTACTATGCGAATGACTATGCTTGGACAAAATTTAATTACCCAACCCCCGCATGAAAATCCCGGACAGCACGGTATTGACGGATTGGGTATATTGTTAACCGCTAATGACGAGATCAAGGCCATTCTCATCGCTGAGGATAAGTTTACTGAAGATCCAAGAAGTATGATCAGAAAAGAGGTCTGGCCAGAATTCGCATTATTCGAAAAGGGAGAGTTCGACAGCCAGTTGGTGAATAAAGTTACCGGACTCTTAAATCATCTCGATGCGAACAAGATTGATCAAATGGTCGCAAATGATATTTACAAAATTGAGAACCGCATATATAGGGCTGGCATTACGCCACTATTCGAACATAGCACCCCAAAAAAAAGAAAAAAGCTTTTCAAGGATTACGACAAAAATGTAAAAGGTGTAAATCATGAACGTAGGCACGGGGTAACATTCACTGATGCAGATATCCGTGCATGGATGGATAATCTTTCAAAAAAAATAATTGATTCACTAGAAAGTCAGAGACCATAATGTATAATTCAATCACCGAAAATATAATCGCACAAGCCCCTGGGATTAGTGGTATCGACACAAAACAATTGCCGAAGTATTTAACCAGAGTCTATACTAAAATTGTATCCATCCGAAGGAAATTATCGGTTGGCAGGATTCCAAAATCCATCAAAAAAGATATCATTGAGCTTCGCAAACTAGCGAACAATCTAGAAACGCTGACCATACTCCATCGAACACATCCACACCATGTTTCCGCAGCTTTCGTAGCGGGTACGGCTCACCAGTTATTACAATTGATTTATCAAAACAAAAATACACAAAATCCAATATCCATTGATAATGAGAGTATTCCTAGTTCCTTATCAGCAATACTTCTTTTCCTGATAGCCGAAAGCCCAGCCGACGCCGCCGAAGTATCAAAACGTATCAATCCATCGGACACCGATACAACAAAGTATCAACTCATCAAAGCCATTCAGTTACTCGCAGAAGGTCAGATGGGAAAAGTGAGAGCATTAGAACCCATACAGCAAAGTTTTTCAGAAGACCAGGCAGATCAAGAAGCAGAGGACTATCTCTGGTCCTTAATCTTAAGGGGTCTCCAACAAATCGCAGAAGCACTTTTGGGCATGGGAACTATTGAACGGGATTACTTTGGCGAAGTCATCAGCCTTTCCCAGTTTGAAATATCAAATGACGATGAGGGACTTATCGAAAATAGTTATTCTGGTCCTTTGCATCTCGCCAAATTGCTCGATATTCTTGGTGGAAAGCTGCTTATCCGGGGAATTATAAATGTACCAAATCCAGTATTAGTTGATGAGCAGGAATGGTATCAATTCTTAAGAAAACTGGCGGCGCAGCGGCCATATCTCTGGCAAAATCATTATGAGGCTATTCAAACAGGATTTTTAGATAAAGGTCGCTCCGCAGTGTTGGCTTTTCCAACCGGTGCTGGCAAAACAACACTTTCGGAATTGAAAATCGCCTCTACTTTAATGACTGGCGGTTCCATTTTATACCTCGTGCCTACACACGCACTTGAAGATCAGGTTAACCGCGACTTAAAAAAGATTTTTGAAGATATTACAGAAGACATATTGGAAATCGGAGGTGAGTATACCTTTTTTGAGGAGGAAAACCTGAGTTCAATCAATGTAATGACTCCTGAACGTTGTCTTACCCTTTTGAGTATGGATAATGATAGCTTTGAAAACATTCAACTGATCGTGTTCGATGAATTTCATCTTATCAATGGTCGGGAGGATAAGCTTGACAAGCGCTCACTGGATGCTATGTTTTGTTTATTAAGTTTATTTGAAGAGTTACCGGATGCAGATTATTTGATGATTTCCGCCATGATCGAAAATTCCGTAGAGATAGCAGCTTGGATCACAAAAATAACCAATCGCCCATGTGAAGCCTTCAATTCGAGCTGGAAACCTACCAGACAACTTCAAGGTTGTCTAGTTTTTCCTGAAGAAGAAATCAATGAGCTTAATGACAAAATCATTCAGGGATATAAGGATAGAACAACTAAAACTCCTCCAAAATCATTAAATGATGAAATGAAGACAACGGCGTACCAGTTGTTCAGTCTTCGTAATATTTGGGATGAAAACAATCAACAGGATTTTTTGCTCAAAAAATTATTCAAGGAAAAAGTAAACCTTTCTATAGGAACTATGTGGGGTTTAACAAGCAACCGGAATAAAATTGCTGGTGACCTAGCCTCCTTTTTTATTGCTCAGGGAATTAAGACACTGATCTTCGTTGATAATCCTGTATTCGCCAAAAGCACTGCAAAATATCTCGATGACATCTTACCAGATCGATATTTTGAGGAAAATAGTTTCGAGAATCAAAACAAGCGACGCATTGAAGCGCTTGCTTTGGAATTAGGCAATATCAAATATTCATTTTTTGACCTGGTAAGACAGGTCGCCTCTCATCATGGTTTATTGCTACCCGTTGAGCGGCAGCTCAATGAAGCCCGGTTTAAATCAAATGACGGTATTCATTGCATCGTGGCAACAGCAACTCTTGCACAAGGCATTAACCTTCCAGCTGAAGTCGTTATCATTGCTGGTGATGATCGTTTTGATGAAGATACCGAAGCCAGGGAATCCTTGCAGGCACATGAAATCCTAAATGCCGCAGGAAGAGCAGGCAGGGCAGGTAGTTCGGCACAGGGTGTCGTGCTAATCGTTCCCGGCGATATCATTTCCTTTACCGATAAACGAACCGCTCCACCTGACTGGATTGAACTCCAGGAAAACATTTTTTCCAAAACTGACCAATGCCTCACGATCAATGATCCGCTGAACCATTTTTTAGATGTCATTTCCGCCAGTGATGATGAAGCACATTATTCTGATAATGTCAGAAATCTTCTTTTCAAACTTGATAAGGGACAAACCGAAGACAACAAAATCAGGGCAATAATGAATAAATCCCTTGCAGCGTATAGAGCAGCGAATACATCATCGCAAACATTTGCTCAAAAAGTCGAAACCTTAATTCAGCGGAGGGAAGGCCTGGCAATTGATCTCTTATACCACGAACGGGTTGAGAAAGTTAGTTTGAAAACCGGGATTGACCCAGCGGTCATCCAACAGATTGACCGCAGTCTGAATGACATCACGATTGAAACATTGCTAGACTATGAACTTCATGACTGGATAGTCTGGTTTTTTGATTGGCTGAATAACAACACTACCAGAATCAACGGAATTTTCCCATCAAAAGGCGCGCAGACACAGCTCGCAAGAGTTTTAGGTCTTAAGGTAACCACTTTCACATTGGAAGAAATCTCAACCAAAATTAAACAAATCGAACCTATCCTTTTGGCTTATGTAAGCGGAGAAACCTATGAAAAAATCAATGTTCTTATAGAAAATAAAAAAGAAACTTTCTTGTCCAAGGCAAGACACTTTATCCTTAGACTTGTACCGCAGTTTAGCTTCGCCTTTGGCGTAATTGCGCTTATCATGCGGGAAAAATTATTAGAAAATGGATATGACAATGAAGAAATTCCAAGCATAATCAAACAAATGGCCACCATGATAAGAGAAGGACTTGACACCGAAGATAAATTAAGATACAAGCTAATCCATAGATCATATTTGAGAGTTCAAATCCATCGGGAATTCATCCAATAAAATTGGTCATAAAAGCAAAAGATAGGCTTGGTCAGTCACTGAACAAGCTTATTTAGATGTATAAAACCATTTACAAATTATTTTCTTTTTCTCTCTTTCTGAAATCATCAGGACAAAGAGAAAGGAACCAAATGCCACAAAGACGAGAAGGTCATCGAATTGATAACTTAAATTATAACCGAAATTGTAAAAAGTAGAGACAAAACTGAAAAAAATGTTCTAAGCTTATCTGCTCGTGGTATCAGACTTCAATATAGGATAGTTCATTCCCAAGACCTATTTGTTACAAAATTCTCCTCAAGTTCTCCCTTTCCTCTTCGGTTAATTCAGTAACGCTTTCGATCACCTCCAAGATATGCTCGTTCTGGTGGGTGACTAGCAAGAGATTCAAAAACCCTAAAAGGGTCTTACTTTGCTGGATATTAGAGGACTGGAAAATGCGTGGCTCAGCGCAGTAGATTTCCTTGAGCACAGCCTCCAGATCACCAGATCTAACACCCTCCCCAGGAAATAGGCCTTTTGTCTTAAAGTCATTAATAAGATTGTCTGCCTGAACATCCCTGATGTAATGCTTTTCCTTTTCCAAGACCAAAAGATTGAGTGCTTTGAGAAGGTCTTTAAAAGACGGATGGGACTGGTTATTTTCTGAAAAGAGGACCGGATTATCATCGATCGTCTCGTGGAAATTATCAAAGAATGGTGATTCGACATAGACCGAGTGGTGGAAGTCGATGGCTTTATTATTGAAAGAGGTATGTTTCTTTCCAACCTCCTTATGGCCCTGATCCATAAAATAGAAAAAGTACTTATCGCCAATCTTATGGTTCCAACGGATAAAAACAGTATGGAATTTCTCACCTCCAATTTCATAAGTGAGCTTTTCGCTATCGCCAATCGTCTTCTGGTAATCCAGTTCCTGCCCATTAATTAATATCTTGCATCCTAGTTCCCTGTACTTGAACATGTACCACCCAAATTCGCCACAGAGATAATCCTCAAAATCCTTGGCCGAGAGCGAAGTGGAATACAGACCGAATATATTCAGAAAATCAACCGTTGTACCGGTCTTACTCCCCTTGACTATTTTGGTATCATCAACACTGAAATTCTGAAGGTCGCCCTTATCGATCAGGATGGTATATTTTAACATCTTGCCATCAGGCTCTAAGAATGCGGTGGACCAAGTGCAATTGTCCGCAAACACGCTGAAGCCGTATCTTCCTTTTCCCTTGCGATTTTTTCGGTACTGGTCAAGGTTAGAGGGATCAAGCTTTTTAGAATCCATAAAATTCCCAAATGCAGAATCTATTTCCCTGGCATTTATGCCAGTTCCGTTATCGGAAATCGAGAAACCGGAAAGATGACCAATCTCGTTACCCTGGAAATCCAATCGCACCTCAGTGGCCCCAGCATCGAACCCGTTCCAGATAAATCCGGCAATTGCCTTTCTATAGTCACTTGGTAGGTTCTGTTCAATGGTTTTAGCGGTAACTCTAGCAGTATATTTTTTCATCGCAACATATTTATGCTAAGATAGTTAGTATCCCCAAAAGTGTTATGAGTTTTTATCAACATTTTTAATCGCCTCTTACTTTTGATGAATTTTAGATTTTGCAAATAATATCAATTGCCTTTTTCTTAAAAGAGTGTTCAAAAAAATACAGGCTTTTGGATACGTTCCTAACAAAATTCCTAAGTTGACTTGCCACTGAAAACCCAGTACTTTTCATCTAACTTCTATTTAATTTAGGATCTCAACAACACAATCAGTTGGAGAAAGACTATGCTGAATTTAAAGTCCTATCTTAGATTGCGAAGAAAAAGCTGAAATTGAGAAAATGAAAAAGGGTGTGATTAAGGGGGGATAATCAGACTGGATTTGAACACCAATGAAAATCAACAACTTAACTATAAAAACCTAAAAATCAATCCAGCAAAGATCTAAATAGCAATTAACTATTAAAAACACAAAGCACTGATAGACAAAATGTTACTGAAAATCAAAATTGGTGCTCAAAAATGAAAAACAGAAGTTTTTGTAAAAATAAAGGACTAATAATCAGATTATTATGCTTTACAAATTTTCATTTCCGTACACTTTGAGAACCTGCTCTCACTGGATTTCTTGAAGGATATGGAGCGTTTAGCTAACCTAAATGGGGCGACAGTAGCAGAACCCCTCACTAAAGACTTTCGTAAAAAATACCAACGCAGGTTTACCCAAAAAGAAGGCCCAAATATGCCTCTATCAAAAGTTTACGAGCTTTATGGGTGCGGATATCTAAATAAAAAGAAACCAAGAAAATAAGTTAATTTAACCACATGTGTATATTTTGGTGTGTATTTTTTCACCAAAATATACATATCGTTTAGCGTTCAAGAACTTTTATCAAGGGGGAAGGAGGAAGTCCATTGGAACATTTGGAGGGTATTCTAGCTGTGATAAAGGAGATTTATAAGGATAAGAAGCGAATGAAAGGCGATGAAAATGTATAGGATAAACTTATAGCACTCAGCATATTTATTGGATGACTAGTTGTTATTTGTTTAACTTTAGTTCTTATTGTTATAAACAAAATACCAAAGAAACTAAATCTGGTAATTATGGGAAATTTTTATGTCGACGATAGCGTACATGATGATGGGGGATTTATATTGTGCACGTGTGTTTATGCTCCCGACGAGATCGAGCAATTAATTTTAGACCGAATGAAGTCGTACGGGCTTAATCCGGAGGAATTTGAATATAAGAGTTCTGCTAACTACTCTAAGCAACCTGAGCTTACTAAATTTAGATCGGAGTTAAAAGATTTAGTACAAAAGTATTGCAAGTATGGTATAGTTATTTTACCAAGAGATGATAGGCAGAATGTTGGTCGGGAATGCTTGCTCGCGATAGAACAGTTTGCCAATGCAAATTCGAAGGTTGACCCTTCAGTTTCTATTTATATAGATCAAGGGATGTTTCCCTCCAGAAATGCCGCTAATGAAATATTTGGCAATCTGAAATTAAAAAATGCTAAACTGTATGCTGAGCAAGACTCTAAAAAGATCAGGGGTATTCAATTGGCAGACTTAGTTGCACACATGGCATCGATACAACTTAAATCAGCAATGGGATTAATAACTAAAATGGTAAAAGCTGGTGAAAATTCAGGGTACGATCCTGAAATGGAAATTGAACTCAGTTTTGAAATGTTTGGCACCTTAAGATATTCTATTTTTAATGAAGGCAACAATAACTCACAAACTGGGGATCAGGCAGTCGATGCAACTTTGACTGTTGGCCAATCAGGGCTCTTTATATCCAAAACCTGCTCTAGCGATCTAGTTGATTGGGCTAATAGCACCTTTGGAACAATTTATTTAGGCTGCATTCATTAATGGGGTCGCATATAAGTTTGTGGCAAAATATCTGATTCAAAATCTACTTAGTGACTAATTGAATTTTACCCGATTTTTTGTCAATCTTTTTAATTGGAATTATAAGTATTCCAAGACCTTTAAAGGCGTGTGGTAGCTGATTGAACCAATAAATTGTCAGTTCGTGTTGGGTAAATGAGAACGGCAGGTCATGGTAGCTAGAATCCTTCATGCAGCTAATCAACATATCTTTATTTTCATCAGAGGAATATTGTTCAATCATGGCGAACAAAAAATCTTGAAAGTTTTGATGCCCTTCTTGATCTACTGTGTCATACAGTGAAATATTCCGGTCTGGTGAAAAACAGAAGTTTAAGGCATAAACATAATGGTTGGGGTGAGCTCCACCCATTTCTGAATAATGGGTGAATTTAATACTGAGAAGTTTTTCGTCCAAATATTCAATTGCATAGTTCACTATGACTTCAAAACCGTAGAGATTACTTCTTTCCACAGCATATTCCCAATCGGAAAACGCAAAGGTTCTCACGTCATTAACGATAGTATATCCTAGAGACTGTATGAATGAATTTACAAACGAGTTATTGAAAGTCTCCTTCTGGTTAAAGAAAGGAACTTTAATCTCGCTGTTAATTTTAAGTTCTTTTGGGAGATCAAGGGTAAGTTGCAGGTCATGATAGCCAACATTATTCGCCGCTTCCTGGAGCTTTAGCAAAAGTGTTCCTCCTTCGTGCCCTGCACCAATCAATGGACCATAAGTAGGGGTTTGCCTGGTATTTTGGTTAAAATCAAGTATTACCTGCTCAGAAAATTCATAAAAACTTAGTATCGGTTTTTCGTTCGTATCCAACACTTTTTGTAGGGAAAGATTGAACTGACTATGCTCCCCGGATCCATCCAAAACTTTTTCCAAGCCACCTGAGGTAAGCGCTTGACGTGAAATTTTGCTTTCCAGAGCACCACTACCGCCGCCCCTGGATTTCTCAAAGATTGCTCCCGAAAAACAACTATCCGAAATCAGCGCAATATGTCTGGCTTCGGAGGCTGTGAAAAACCGGTTTAGTGTATCAATGCTAAACCAACTGGTCACATTATTTTTTGATGAATCTGAACAGAGCCAATATGATGTAGATAGTTTTTGATTGTATTCTCCATGTCCCGCAAAATAAATCAGTATGTTGTCTTCTTCCATTGCATTAATCAGCTGATCATAAAGGTTCTGGTATAAGGAAACCAAAGTCGTAGACTCTTTGGATGAGAGAATCTCTATATCGTTAAATTGATACTTCGAAGAAAGAATATCGATGACAGCATTTACATCACTGATGCAATTATTGAGGTCTGTTATAAAGGGATCAAAATATTCATTAATGGCTATTGCAATTAATTTGTTCATAGTTTATGAGTGTTGTTAAACCTTGACTTTCCTATTTCGCCAACTCGAATAAGTGCTTATTAGAATACCGGGTAAGGATTATGGTATCTCCGAAACCCAGACTTCCACCCACGGCATTTGTCCAGGTTTGCACGAAAATATCTTCAATTCCATCATTGTTGAAATCTGCCCGGAAATGCTCTCTTAACGAAACTTCAAAGTTATCATATTGCAGAGATATCTCGTATTGAAAGGGATCTGTTACCTTGACCAAACCCTCGTTAATTAAATCCTGTACCGAGCTGCCTTTCTCAATATAGGGTTTAAGCTTGTCTTCCGTATCCATTAGAATTGATGGTGAAAGATATTCTAAATCCTGAACCGTAATACGGGGCTCCTCAATAAAAGAAATTTTTGGAATTGCAGCATTCGTTAGCGCTTTCAGAAAGCTCTCCAGAAAGGTGAATCCTGAAGCATTTCTAATATCGGCATTGGTTTTGGGATAATAACCGTCTATTTTGGCCTGGTTAAACTCTTTAAGCGTTATGGGGCTTCGCAGAAGGCCTTCGTCATTAACCATGTCAATCTGGTTATTTGGAATCGGCTTGTTAGCTAACCAATCATAATCTCCATTCAGATAAAAAGTCTGTATAACACCATCAATGTAGTCGATCTCGTTTAGGAGGTCTACAGATTTGGAAGACCATTGATTCTCTTTAGCTGTCTTAAGGAGTTCAGCCATTTCATCATGACTAATTAACCCGTTTGCCAGGGCTGCCTGAACTTTAGCGAAAATAGTTCCTTTGTTTTTTTTATTGCGAATGAGTTCAATTTCGCTAGCCAGAGCTTTCTGTTTTTCTTTGGAAAGTTGTATGTAAAAAAGTATTGTACTTTTTTCGAATATTGTACCGTTTTTCCTGTTATTGCATTGTATGTGCGCAGGCACAAGATTATAACGAACATTGAGGGTAAAATCACTACCCAAACCATATTCCTCAATGGTTTGACTGAGCCTTTCATAATCATTGGTTAGCCATTCAGGAATAATATGATCAATCTGATATGATCCCCAATCAAGTGGTTGTCCGCAATAAAAACATCGGTTTTTATAAATATTCCACAATGCGGCACGGAAAACATCGTCAAATGTTGCAATACTCATTTCCTTTAGAATTATTTATCTTCATATGCTAAGTTGATAATTATAAGGGTAAATGTTCCATCGCAAATTCGTAAAAGAACTGTGCACTTGTGGAGGTGGCATAACCAATGCGGTGTAATGGCGCTTCTAATGGCGGGGGATAGCTTGTGTTATGGGACCCAAAATCAGACACAGATTTGATTGCAACAAATAAAGATTTGTTTTTGAACCGTGTGTTTAAAGCCGCATAATAAAATCCATAAGTTTCCATATCTAACCCAATTGTTCCACTATTGGCTGCGATAATTTTATTAAACCAAGACTCTGATCTAACTAATGCATTTCCAGAGGCAAGGCTTCCAAAATGAACGTTTAGAGGTTGGTTAAACAGATTACTCTTAGGGTAATTTTGTTTAATATTAACCAGGTCGGATGTGTGGTCAGCAAATTGCTTAAGAAGGGTTAGCAATGTTCTGTCTGCCTGTATCGGTCTTTTCTTGTCTTTTTCTACGTACTCGATTTGACCATTAATCTTTTTCTCCATAACTGTTACCTGTCCATAATCAAATGCCTCCTTCGCAACTAAAATATCTCCAAGATTTGTGGTTCGCATGAGATTTCTATTCCCAGCCGCATGTCCTGGCATTACCAAAAAATTAGGATTATGCGAATTTATCATTTGTGTAGTTGCAACAGCAGCAGCTGCGCTTCCTTGATCTTGCGTTTGTGACAGCACAACCCTTATACGTTTCTTGCTTTTTTCAAAATATCCTTCTGTATAGGTATGGCTGTCATCATCGGATAAACGCATGAGTTGTGGCGATTTCAAAAGTAATTTTACCGCATTGAACTCCTCAAAGGTAGCCGTAATAATTCCAATGAGATAATCTTGTTCTTCCTTAGCTGGTTGAACTTTATCGATATGCTTTGGATTTGCCTTGCGTTCTTCGGTTGCCAGTTTTACAGCCTCGGTCATTTTATAATATGCTCTAACTAGCAATTCTTGGACCGTGGCTTCTACATTGATGAGAACACCGCTTCCATTTATTTTGGTTATTTTGCTAAATAGATTGTTTTCCTTTTTTGCCCACTTGGCTAATGCATTAATGAGGTCGATGATCTCTTGATCTGGCGCCGAGTATTCTTTAGAAAGCTTAAAATAAGGGGTTTCGTACAACTCATGGTATAAGGTATCCATTAAGCGATAAACCTCATCTGCATAAAACTCTATTCTCCAACCTTCTCCTGGCCTAATATGTTTATGGGCTTGTGTATTCATCCCGATTGTTGTCGAGAAAGTGTTCGACTTCGGCTTTGGTTCTTGGAATCCTTGAGAGAGTTGAAGACATCGTAATTTTAACTTTTACTAAAGTAGAAAATATTTTCCAGCAGTATAGGTTGTTTAATTACATATCGCGCACTATATTTTTAGTTTTTGCAAGTTGTTTAGATTTTCCTTGGCAACATATGTATATTTTGGTATGTATTTTTTCACCAAAATATACACACTGTGTAAAGTGAGTTTTTATTTTCCCAATAGAGATCGTTTAATTTTCGGTTCTGGATTTACAACTTCCAAACCACCCGCTTGACAACGTTCAATCTCCTTTGAAGTTGCTGAAAATACCTTGTCGTTTATCGTTCGATTTCTAAGATCGACCTTGTTCCAGAGTCAAAAATTAACGCTAACAATGGAACAAAAAACTCTCAAAACAGCCCTAATACCGCTCCCAAAGCACTCCAGGGGGCTGTCCTTTGGAATACCAAAAATAATTTGTATAATAGGGCACTTCCGCCCCCAAAAAGTGGATGGCATCATAATTTTTAAAAGTGATTGCTATGGACTTTAGGGAAATCATCGAACAGTTAACACATTTGGAGAAGCTCGGAATAACGGGTGGGACGGCTTTTGTCTTGCACAAGCTCATCTCTTGCATCTACGGTTATATCCTTCGCAGGACACCGATTGAAGAAATCAAAAAATACACCGACGAAAATGGGAATGAAGTTGAAAGCACCAAAAAGTACCGTGCATAGAGCTATGCGGTACTGGATTTACCGGCGCTTTCAGCATGGAGATAGATGCCTTAGATGCAAGGCATTTTTCATCTTAGTCGGATATATTGAGTTGAAAAGCGTCTTTAAGGTGGTAATAGATTTGCTCTTGAGGCAAAGTGAATGCCCCATACTTTTCAATGGCATACTGATCAAAGCTGGTCATCGATTTGATTAGGTTCTGTGATGAACTGTCTTTTGCAAACCGCTCTTTTTGCCGCTTCAAAAAATAGTGGTAGTTCTTGATGAGTTTCTTCAGCATGAGTTTATCCTTTGACAGCAGTAAAATATTATCGACAAAAAAGTCCGCCTGGATCATGGTCAGTGGCATCACCTTTTTGAAATCGGACTTGAACTTGGAAAATAACACATCTGCTTTCTCGCCTACATAATCATTGATCCCATAAGTGGCGGCCTTCTGATCGGTACAGACAATGATTGGATAGATATTGATTTTATTTGATGGATTACGCATCTGAAGTAGTTTCTTATCGTCCGATTTGATATAATTGATATACCTGTCGAGCTGAGCGGTGCCTTTTTTCCCCTCAACATAATTTTTATCTACGTGCTTTTGTAGTTCTTCGGGATTTTGTCCATCGAAAATACGGTAGTTTTGCGACACCGATTTTACCTCAATGACAAACACATCAGTTTCATTCAATATCAAGGTAAAATCGGCCAGATAAACATCATCGGAAGTGACAACCCTTAAACCTGGCCGATCCATTTGCTTAAGCAAGGTTCCCATCAGAAACTCTTCATAGTAATTCTTCCCAAAATACGACAGCAGTCCGTTCATATCCTTGAAACCTGCCAACTGCTGGTAATCCGTTTTATGGAACAGTAGATACAAAAAGGCGCGTTCGGACATGAAGGTAAAATTTCGGTGGTCGATTAGGTAAATGTTGCCGGAGGTGGTTTGAAAAAAAGGTTTTGATAGCATCATCCCCATATTGAAATCTGCTCCGCCTGCTACTTCTCTATTGATCAGCAGCTCCATTGGTTTAACATAGGACAGCGATGGATCATTTCTTTGGAACTCCGGAACCAATGCCCCGCTCCTTTCCACAAAATCAAAAATATGTCTCAGGGACATGATGAAAAAATATATAGTCGCAAGCCCTGTCGTTTCTCTGAAACTTTTTTCCAGTCTACCAAAATCAACGCCCAGTGATTTTTGCAGAAAATCCAGGAGCAACAGGTGCTTGATCAACCCGGTTCGGACAAAATCTACTTTGGATACCCGGCTCACCCCCTGCGTCATCACCAGTGTCCACATCAGTTCATGCCTGGTAAATGATCCTTCCAAAATCCCATTATCGTAGTAGTATTCATTATAACTGAGCAGAACGTCAAATATGCGTTGCTCGTACTGCCCGTCATTCAGATTCCTCGTGATCTGATTGTTCTTAAGATCTTTAAACAGATCAAGCACAATCTTATCGACCACCGCAGACTGAACAAAGGTAAAGCCGTGGCCACTTTGGAGAAAAGCTTTCAGACTTTCAGCCTTTTGATGTGGCAAATTGCCGATGATCTTTTCTACCGCCCCATCTTTCTGGTGCTGGTAGCGGTTCCTGTCCAAAGAGTTTCTCAGTCCTACCATCGTCAGGATCACCATTTCATAGTCATAACCTTTTAGCATCTCTAGTGGAACTTTTGGAGGTTGATGACCAATATAGAAAGTGCTGTAATTGAGCACGGGTGTCAGTCTTTTCATCTTGATTTTTGAAGATTAGGTAATCTTTAAACTTAAATTCTCACTTTAATTCAGCTACAATAAGCCTTAAAACACCAGGTAAAACCCAGGTGTTCCTGTAGGAAGGCAATGCATGAACTATATAGAAATAAAGATGTCAGCTAAACTATATACAGGAAGACTGGGAGTGTAACGTGAACTGTGTCATTCAAAATTAACGTCTCAGAAGCCTCTATTTTCCTGAAGGATTCTGTCACCAAATTTAATATATAATTGTGAGAATGCCAGTCCCCAGTTTTGGATCGGCATTCTCCATTTTTTACTGATATTTCTAATGACCAGGTACATGAGTTTCAGCAGTGCCTGTTCCGAAGAAAATGCACCTTTAGTCTTAGTGATTTTACGGATCTGACGGTGTACACCTTCGATCGGATTGGTGGTGTAAATAATCTTTCGGATCACTTGATCGTATTCAAAAAACGCAAATATGTTTGTCCAGTGGCTATTTTCCTTACAGTTAAATACTGATAACAATTGTACCATTTATACAAAATTGATATCTTTCCCACATGGCATATTTCCTATTTATAGACGAAAGTGGGCAAGATCATCATGATAGTCCCTATGAAGTACTTGCTGGAGTCAGCATCCTTGATCAAGACTTATGGAACCTCATAAGAGCGGTTCATCAACTTGAGTTTAAATATTTCGGTTTGAGATATCGCGATACTGGAAATGAGATTAAGGCGAGAAAATTTCTAAAACGTAAGACTTTCAGACTTGCAAACCAATTGCCTACAATTCCGATTGATAAACGTACAGAACTTGCAAAAAGGGCATTAGACCCTACCAATCCAGTAACTAAAGAAGGACTAAATGCGCTTTGTCAGGCAAAATTAGCATATGCAAAAGAGCTCTTTGAAATATGCATACAATTTAGATGTAAGATATTTGCTTCCGTGGTGTCTGATCCGGCCATATTGCCAGATGAAGATAATATGTTAAGAAGAGATTACATCTATCTTTTTGAACGGTATTTCTATTTTCTTGAAGATAAACGTGATGCCCATCAGGGAATTGTTGTTTTCGATGAACTTGACAAGTCTGCAAGCCATATCGTGGTTAGTCAAATGGATAAATATTTTAAATCTACCCAGAAAGGAAGAACACGTTCATCGTTAATTATACCCGAGCCTTTTTTCGTCCATAGCGATTTGACCACAGGTATTCAGATTGTT
>Ga0222419_100292_pt1 | contig 68509 bp, 49 predicted proteins | sample 1B20Ametagenome_FD_182474 | JGI IMG/M metagenome (GOLD analysis project Ga0222419, IMG submission 182474) | Enriched microbial communities from leaf-cutter ant dump, University of Wisconsin, Madison, United States - 1B20A (version 2) | ecosystem: Environmental > Terrestrial > Nest > Insects nest...
TAGGGGAAGAGCCTGAGTTCTTTTGCCCGGAATGTAACGGGACATTGGTGAGAAAGAAAGAGCCGACGGAGCAATGAAACCGTCGGCTAGCACGCTAAGTCACCCGTTAGGGTGATTTTGTTCTTTTTACATAAACTTAACGAGGCTAATGCTGGGCAAAAGATCCAGTGTTTCCTATAATGGAAGCACATGCAGTTATCCGTAAGAAAGCGGCGCATAAGCTGCTTGTACAACGTTACGTGATAACTTGGAGGAGGAATGAACCATGAGCAGCGGAGCAAAGCGGCCGCTTGTCATCGGCCATCGCGGCGCGGCGGGCGTGGCGCCGGAAAATACGCTGGCGTCGTTTGCCCTGGCGCTGGCGCAAGGAGCGGGCGGTCTGGAGTTGGACGTTCATTTGTCGCGGGACGGGGAGCTGATTGTTTGTCATGACGCTACGCTGGACCGCACGACGACCGGTTCGGGGTACATTTGCGAGCTGACGTTGGAGGAAATTCGCCGCTTCGACGCGGGATTGTGGTTTCATGAGTCGTTTCGCGGCGAGCGGGTGCCGGTGTTGGCGGAAGTGCTGGACCTGGCGCCGCCGGGCGTACTGTTGAATGTAGAGGTCAAGGATGCGTACGAGGGCAAAATCGTCGAACCGCTGCTGCAACTGCTTCACCGGCGGGGGCGGCTGGACGATGTGGTGTTTTCATCGTTCGATCACAAATGTGTGCGCGAGCTGAAACGGCTTGCGCCTGCTGCGAAGATCGGCCTGTTGTATGCTGCCAATTTGGCCGACCATGCCGGATATGCGGCCCAGTTGGGCGTTGCCGTGCATTCGCTGCACCCGAATTACAAGCTGTTCGGCCAGGAGGATGCCGCCACCGCGGCTGCGGCGGGTTTGCGCGTATACCCGTATACGGTAAATCACGTCGAGGAGCTGCGCAAAATGATCCGCTTCGGCGTTGCCGGCATCATCACCGATTTTCCGGCGCGGCTGGTGGCGCTTTTGGACGGCTAGCGGCTGGGGTGCTGCATGGACGTTTGAGAGCCGCCCGTGGGCAGGTTTTGCGCGCCGGGAGCCGTGCGCGGCGCGCGAAAATGAGTTGCGGTGAGTGCGGCTTACCGTGCGTTGTGCTGGGCGGTGTGCTGCGGGAAGGGAGGCATGTGCTCTATAACAAGGCGCAGCTTATGCGGCGGGCTTGGTCTGTGTTGGTGTATGGGCGTTGCCGGGGGGATGTCTTGCGCCGACCTGAGCGCCGAACCGCCGTCGGTGGCACGCTGCGCGTGTCGGACGCTCAAAGTCGACGCGGCACAGGCCTACGGCGCGCCGATCACGGTGAGCGCGGCGGGTATAACCGCAAGGCGCAGCGGTGTTGTGCCGTGTTGCTCTCCGTCGGCCTGGACGTGAAGCGGCCGGGTTGTCGTCAGCGCGGCGCGCCGGCCGCGGAAGAAGCGGACGGCCGGATGCCCGACGTGCCGGCCTTTGTAGACCGCGGCAAGAATCGGCAGCAACCGCAGCCGGGTACGGCTGCAGATCGCCACGACGTCGACTTCGCCGTCATGGGGCGAAGCGCCGGGGCATATTTGCATTGAGCCGCCGTAGAACGGGATGTTGGCCGCTGCGACCAGCCACATGTCGCGCAGCTCGTGGCGCACGCCGTCCATCTCCAGCACGGCGTCGCAAGGTCGGTAGCTGATGAATACGCGCAGCACGGTGATCAAATACGCCAGCGAGCCAAGCCCGAAGCGGTTGAGCAGCTTTTTGTAGCCGGCTTCGTTGGTCAGCTTGGCGACGAGGCCATCGAAGCCGGCGCCGAAGCTGTTGACGGCGATGCCGCCGTCTGCGGCCAACAGCACATCAAGCGGGCGGGGCACGCCGGTCGTCAGCGCCAGCTCCAACGCCTGCAGCGGATCGGCCGGCAACCCAAACGCCTTGGCGAAGTCGTTGCCCGTACCGGCGGGAATGGCGGCCAGCGCACAGCCGGCATCCGCTGCGGCTACGCTGGCTGCGCTGCGGGCAAGCCCGGCGGCATCCGCGCCGGCTTGTGCCGCGGCCCTGCCGGAGCCCGCGCTCCCGGCTGCGCCGTCGGAATGGGCTGTGCCCGCATGGGCCGCGTTGGCACCGGCGAACTCGCCGCCGCAACACGCCGCGCCCACCTCGCGCGTCGCGGCAAGGGCTGCGCCCCCGCTTGCAGCGCCGGTTGCCGCCCGTGCGCCGCCGTCGCTCGCCGCGCTGGCTGCGGCGCCGCCCACGGCGTCCGCCCAGGCGGCTGCGGCTTCGGCCGCCGCGGCGCGCGTCTGCCACAAGCCGGCGGCAGCCTCGTGGATCGTGCCGTCGCCGCCGATCACGAGCAGCTTGCGCACGCCGGGCGTGCCGGCCAGCGCCGCGGCCAGCCGCGCGCCTTCTCCGGCGGCTTGCGTGCATGCCGCTTCGTAAGGGACGCCGCGGCGGTCCAACTCGGAGCGCACCTGCGCCCAGACCCGTTCGCCCCGTCCGTTGCCGGCGCGCGGGTTGATGACTATGCCAAGCATGCGGCTTCCCCCTTCATGTCCGACTTGCTGAATGTGCTACCAGCATAGCGGAATTGCGTGGGCTTGTTAAGCTTTTTTTACTACATTGGTGCAAAACGCGATCGCTCATCCTTGAAAAACTCCGTCAGACATTTGTTATCGATTCGGTACAGTTTCTTCTTGACTATTGCCTGCGAATTGTGGTATATTCATCTTTATTGATTGAAATGAACTTCAAAGCACATTTGTGCCAAGCCTCATATATCTCCTACGGAACCCGTAAGTTGCAAGTAGTAAACTCCCTCCTTCTTGTTTTCTTTTTTCCGATGTGACGAATCCCCGACCCCATGAGGCGCGCACTGCGTGCTGCCGGCAGCAAACAAACCGCCGGCCGTCAGGCTCAGCAATTCCCACTGGCGCGGTCTTCGGAGCCGCAAGGATGAAAGAGAGGAAGGGCTTTCATTGTTTTGATTGAACCGTAAACGAAACCAGCAAGACATGGATATCAATACACCACAAAGGGACTGCCCCGAAAGTCATGACATGACTACAGGGCCAGTCCTGTTTTTTTATTTGCAGCAAACCCAAAAAACCGTTTTTTGGTAAAATAGGACGTCGCTCAACCCCTACAACAAACATTCCTGTTGCCTGATACAACTAAATTTGGGTATCATAAAATTAATATTTATGTTAAGTTCTTCTTTAAGTTAACTTTACTGTTAGCGTAATCTTATGTAACAAAAGGTAAACGAAGATAGGTTACATTTTAAGAATCATGGGCTGTTGGGCAAGGTTGTGGAATTGTAGATGAGTTCGGATAAGTAAGGAGTTGAGAAAAATGATCAAAAATGAAACGGCTTACCAAAAAGCAATTGAAAAGTTAAAGGAAGATTTAGCATTTATATCTAGCGAGAAAAGACGGTTCAAGGAAATGGGACTTGATGATGAACAAATTGAAATGGCCATCCAACCGCTATTGTCTTTCCATGAACAGTTAAAAGCAGAAATCGCGTATTACGAAAGAATAAAAAGAGGGGTATTTAATCCTATCCACAAATTTACCGAGATTGGAAAAAGCCTAATCGCATACAGAATATATATCGGCATGAGTCAAGCAGAACTTGCCGAGCGACTCGGAGTTTCAGAGGCTCAGGTTTCAAGAGATGAAAAAAATGAGTATTATGGCGCCACGACCGATAAAATTGAAAAGGTGATGAAAGCCATGAATATGGTGACAACCATTCATATAGAAATCTTCGCAGGTATGGGAGCGTAGCAAATCGAAAAAAAACGCGAGTTCGAAGGCGGCAAAGCCTGCTCAACTCGCGTTTTTTTGAGGGTATGTCACTTGAGGGCTTCCCTCACAACAGCCGCCGCGTCATCTGCGGAGAGGAGCTGCCAGATTATGCGCCGGCAGGCGCGCTGCTGGCCGCAGGCTGCGGCGATGCCGCAGGCGCGTCGCCGCGCGTCGGACGGGCGTGGCCTTTTTGCTCGACAAAGCTTTTCAGCCGGTCGGTCATGCTGTCTTTCAGCTTGCTGATCAGTTGGTCTTCGCTGATGCCTTTCTCTGCAGCGATGTCCGCCGGAGATTTGCCAGCTTCCAGTTCCGCTTTCAGCTCATCCTGCGTCATGCCGAGAATGTCCGGCAGCGCTTCGAATTCGCCGCCCTTGCCGCCGAATCCTGCTCCGACCCCGCCAAAACCGCCGAAGCCGCCCGGTCCGCCGTGCCCGTGCCCGCCGAAGCCTGGTCCGTCGTGCCCATCGGCCGGTTTGGCGTTTTCCACGAAGCTTTTCAGCCGGTCGGCCAAGCCCGCTTTTTGCTTGTCGGCTTGCTCTTGCGTCAATTTGCCCGCCGTCACCGCTTCATCCAGCTTGGCCTGCTCGGCTTCGGTCAGCTTTTGCAGCAGCGTATCTTCGCTCCAGCCTTGCTGGTCCGCAGCGATTTGCGCCAGCGTTTTTCCTGCGGCCAGCTCGCTCATCAACTCTTTTTGCTCGACGCCAAGCAGCGTGGCCGCCGACTCCAGCGGACCTGCCCCGCGCATCATCATGCCGCCCATCCGCTCACCGCCGCGCTCGCCGCGTTCCTTGAACATTTTGCCGCCGTTTGCGCCCGCTCCGTTTTTGTTGTGTACGGCCGGGGTGCTGGTCGCTGTGTCGTCGGCAAACACCTGATTGTGCGCCGCTCCATAAAGTCCTCCGCCCAAAAGCACGGCTGCCGCAATCGTACCTGTCATCACTTTTTTGTTCAACATTTTCATAATCTCCTTCGCCTCTCTCTATGTAATTTGATATGCCGCTTCCCTTACAAAACCAAGTATAATCCCCGAACCTGAAATGTACCTTAAATCGGGCTGAGCGTTAGTTGAGAGTTGGCTGAAAAACAGCTGAATGCGCGCTACGACAAAAAAACAATAGGAAAAAGCTCGTGGTTCCTGTAGAATAAGGGGTAAAACGAGATGTCATGAAGCAGGGGAGGTTCATTACGCTTGAACAGTATTTTAACGCGCATGGTGTTGTTTTTTTCGGGGTTGATTCTGATTGCCGGGGCGGTGCTCGGCTTGACGATTTACCGCGCTTCGACAGGGCTTGTTGAAAATTCGCTTGGGCTGCAAGCGCAAGCGGTTGCCGAACGGGCGGCCAAGCTGATCGATACGGACGAGTTTGCCAAACTGAACGCCGAATCAGGGGAAACGCCGTATTATGCGAAGCTGCGCGAGCAGTTGAACGCGATGCGTGAGACGAACGGGATGAAGTTTCTTTATACGCTGGCCAAGACGAGCAAGGATGGTCAGGACGTCTATTATTATGTTGTCGATGGCGCGCCGCAGGACGTGAATCCCGATGATTTTTCGCCGCTTGGCGAGCCGGAGGACAACGCTTATCCGGGCATGATCAAGACGTTTGCAAGCGGCCAGGCGCAGGTCGGCGAGCTGACGCAAGACGAATACGGAGCGACGGTGACGGCTTATGTGCCGATTACGGACAAAGCCGGCAAGCTGATCGGCGTGGTCGGCGGCGATCTGGATTCGACGGCGGTTTACGCGTTGATGCAATCGAACCGCACAACGATGCTGTGGGTGTCGCTGCTGATTTTTGTCGTCAGCGTGTTGCTTGTGTTCGCGCTGGCGCGCTTCCTGGTCCAGCCGCTGCGCAAGCTGACGGCGCAGGTTGCCAAGGTGCGTTCCGGCGATATGACGGTGCGCGTAGGCATGGCCCGCAAGGATGAGATCGGCGCGCTTGCCGCGGCGTTCGAGCAGTTGATTGCGGATACGGCCGTGTTCATCAAGGCGATTCGCAGCGGTTCCGACCGGCTGTCCAGCGCCTCGGCCGGCGTGACCGAACACGCCCGGCATACGACCGATGCCAGCCATGCGATTGCCGCGAGCATTCGCGATGCGTCGCAGGGCGCCGATACGCAGGTGCTGCGCGCCGCCGATACGACGCGGGCGATGGAGGAGATGACGCTTGGCATGCAGCGGATCGCCGAATACGCCTCGGTTGTGGCCGAGGTGTCGCAGGAGACGACCGATGAGGCGCAGCGCGGCAACGAGTCGATTGTGACGGCGGTCAGCCGCATGGAGGCGATTTATGCTTCGTCGGCCCAGATGGCGGCGGCAACGAAACATCTGGAAGGCCGCTCCGGCGAAATCGGCGAAATTACGATGCTGATGGCCGGCATCGCGTCGCAGACGAACCTGCTGGCGCTTAATGCGGCGATCGAAGCGGCGCGCGCCGGCGAGAACGGGCGCGGCTTCGCCGTCGTCGCCGACGAGGTGCGCAAGCTGGCGAACCAGTCGCAGGTCTCGTCGCAGCGCATTTCCGAGCTGATTGAAGCGATTCTCGTGCAGACGGCCGAGCTGTCGGCGAGCATGGAAGTGAGCGCCGGCGAGGTGCAGACCGGACTGGGCATCGTCAAGGAAGCCGGAACGGCGTTTGGTTCCATCATGCAGGGGCTGGAGCGGATGAACCAGCAGGTGCAGGAGGTATCTTCGGCATCTCAGGAAATTTCCGCCGGTTCCGAGGAAGTCGCCGCTTCCGTCGACGAGATGGAGAAGATCTCCCGGCAAGCCGCCCAGCATTTCCAGGGGGTGGCGGCGCGTTCGGAGGCGCAGCTTTCCGCGATGGATGAGGTCAGCGGTTCGGCTACGTCGCTGCGCGCGATGTCCGAGGAGCTGAAACAACTGGTCAGCCGCTTCAAGGTGTAGCTTGGGGCCGCAGGCCTCAGACAACCGCATATACAGACGCGAAGAACGCGCGCTGCCGGGTACGATACGGAAAGCGCGCGTTTGTTTTGTCCAGAGAAGCAACAACAATACCCCGCAAGTGGAACTTGCGAGGATGAATTAGTGCCGATTGGCAGAAATGGAGTTTGCTGAAGCGATCAGGCATACCGTGATGTGTAAACGCAAACAATGACAGTAGGTGCGTCATATATAGTGGGAAAAAAGCGGTTCATGCGTTTATCGGCATGTGGCGGCGGTTGCGCAGCTTAGCGCGAGGATACCGCTTCGTCGGTCATCAGGCTGGTCTGCAAGGTTCCGCTACGTTGTCTGCGGTTGATCTCGTCGCGAAGCTGCATGATGAATTCCGGGTCAAGGTTCATGCCCATCGCCAGTCGCAGGCATTCGATCAGATGCTCGCTGGGAAGAGCGTGCAGGGCACTCGTGGCGGTCGTCATAGGGGCTCACTCTTTCTTTGATAGTATAGGGATCATCCATACATTAAGTTTACTAGCATTTTTAGTTAATTTCAGCACATATTCTTTTGCGTTCGAACGCAAAAAATGGCAAAAATGGTCCGGGAAGGGGTGTATCTTCATGCAAAAGTTTGAGATAAGTGCGCAATGGAGCGGCGGACGGGTCGGTCACGGCTGCGTGTGGAGCGCAAATTTGCAGCTGCCGCTGTCAAGATCTGACGAAGTTCGGGGCGTGACACCTGCGGCGAATCCCGAGGAGCTGCTGCTGGCGGCGGTAGAGCCGGAGATCGATTTTGCCCAAGAGTAGAGGATTTTATCCCTGATCAAGCGAATCGTATCCCTAGGAGACGGCGTTTGCTCGTCTATATAATAGAAGGATAAAGCCGGCCCACAGGGCGCGCCGGCGCCGACCGACCGGTCCGGGAGGAGAATCAGGCCATGAATTTGCATAAAAAGGTGTTTCTCGGCTTCCTGACGTTTATCATCATTCCGCTGTTTCTGCTTGGCACCGTCGTCTATACGGTTTCGATGCACCTGATTGAAAAAAAATACGGCGACCAGACGGAAATTACGCTGCAGGCGATCGGCCGCAACATTCAATATATGTTCAAGGAAGCGAACTATTTCTCGGATTTCTGGATGGTCAAGGACAGCATTCAATCGATTTACCGCACGCTTGACGGCGTTCGGCCGAACGAAGATGATTTGTCCTCCTATGAGCTGAACGCTTTCGATACGGTGCTGCGCAGCACGATTTTGACGTATTCGCCGGTGCAATCGGTGATGATTTTCAATAATTACGGCAAGGCGTTCAGCGCTGGGCGCTCCGGCTCCTCGATGATCCCGTGGACGGCGTTGTCCGACAGCTCGGCTTCGCAGCAAATTTTTAACCTGAACGGTATTCCGCTCTGGATTGGCCCCGGCGAATACAAGGAGTTTCCGGGCGACCGCAGCGACTTCTATCAGGCGCGGATCGTCAAGGATTTCTGGACGATGGACAATCGCGGCTATATGCTGCTGCGCTTCCGCTTTCAGGAGCTTGACCCGATTTTCAGCGCCTATGGTTCCCAGCAGCAGAACAGCAACCGCTATTTGCTGATCAATAAACAAGGGCTTGTGTTGTATGACAGCCAAAAGGGGCTGGAGGGCGCCAGCGTGCTGGAGCTTTTGCCCGGCAAGTTGAAGCTTGGCGAGCCGAACTACAGTTTTCAGGCCGATTTTGACAAGGAGAAAAGTCTGATTTCGCTGTATCATTTGAACCTGAACGCCATGGGCATTCAGGACTGGAGCGTCGTGTCGATTACGCCTTGGCAGCATGTGGCCGGCGAACTGGAGACGATTATGAGCTGGGTGGCGGGCATTACGTTCACTTGCCTGTGCTGCGCGCTCGTATTTAATCTGGTGTTTGTGCGGCGGATCATCCAGTTTATTTTGCAGGTGGTTTCCTCGATGAAGCGGGTGGAGCGCGGCGATTGGTCGACGCGTGTCGAAGCGCGCGGCTCGGATGAAACGACGGTGCTGGCGCGCGGCTTCAACAGTCTGGTCGTGCGGGTCGAGGATTTGCTGGAAGAGGTGAAGATGCAGCAGGATCGCAAAAACAAGGCCGAGCTGATGCTGCTGCAAGCGCAGATCAAGCCGCATTTTCTGTTCAATACGCTGGAATCGATCAATGCGCTGGCGATTCAGAACGAAGGCCGGAAGGTCAGCCAGATGGTGTACCGGCTCGGCAATCTGCTGCGCATCGGCATCGACGGCAAGGAAGAAATTCCGCTGCGTCAGGAGCTGGAGCATTTGAAAAGTTATCTGGAAATTCAGACGATCCGCTTCGAGGAGCAATTTGGCTACGAAATCGATATTCCGCGCGAGCTGTACGACTGCCGGATTTTGAAGCTGACGCTGCAGCCGCTGGTCGAAAACAGCATTCAGCACGGCTTTGATCCGATCGATTACAAAGGTTTTATTGCGATTCGTGCCGTCGATGAGGGCGACCGGATCGGTTTGTATGTGGCTGATAACGGCGTGGGCATTGCCGAAGAGCGGCTGGCCAAGTTTCACTATAAAACCGAGCTGAACACGCCGCTCGACGAAATTCGCGACGCTGCGGAGGAACGGCGTGGTCTTGGCGTCAACAATGTGGCCGACCGCATCCGCATCCAATACGGTCCGGGGTACGGCTTGTTCATTTGCAGCGAGGAAGGGCGCGGCACGACGATGAAGGTGGTCATTCCGAAATACGAGGAGGGGTAAGGATGAGGCTGAAAGCGATTTTGGCGGACGATGAAGCAATTATCGTGCGCAATCTGCAAGCGGTCATACCTTGGAACGAGTTGGGCATCGACGTGGTGGGCACGGCGCGCAATGGCGTCGAGGCTTTGGAGTTGTGCCGCGTGCATGAGCCGGATCTGGTGCTCAGCGATATCCGCATGCCGCAGATGGACGGCATCACGTTCGTCGAGCGGCTGCGCGAATGGAACGAATGTTGCGGAATCGTTATGGTGACGGGCTATCAGGATTTCGAATACGCCCGTTCGCTGCTGCGCTACGGCGTCAGCGATTATGTGCTCAAGCCGATTCATTACGAAGCGCTGGGGCAGTCGATCGCCGGGCTGGCCGCAACGATTCGCGAGCGGAAGCGGACGCGGCGCAGCGAAGCTCAACGGTGGAATCAGGCGTTCCGCGTCGCGTATGAAAAGCTGCTGTTCGACGTGCTGATGAATTATTCCACCGTGCTGCCGAAAACCGTGCTGCCCACCGACGAGCTGGATCTCGAACGAATGAGTTATATCGTGTGCCTCGTCGACGTCGACGGCTATTCGCAAAAATCGCTGCTCTGGACGGAAAAGGAGCGCAAGCTGTGGAATTTCGCCGTGCGCAACGTGCTGCAGGAGCAAATCGCCGCCGATTCGCCGCGTTCGGCCGTGCTGCAGGTGCGCGAAGGCGAGTGGTGCGTGCTGCTGGAACGTCAGGACGACGAGGCGGCGCCGGAGGATGCCGGGGCATCCGCGGAGCTGAAAGCCGGGCCGCTGCGCGAGTTGGCCGCCGAACTGCAGTCGGCTGTCGAGCGCAACGTCAAGCTGACGGTCAGCGTCGGCTTCCTGCCGCGGCGCGTCCGTCTGGACGAGCTGGCCGACGCCTGCAAGCTGCTGCAGCGGACGGTGCAGCTTGGGGCCGGCGAGCCGAAGGCGGTGCGCTTCGCCAGGGAGCAGCGCGAGCCGTCCGATTCCAACCTGACGGTGTGGCATCTCGTCGAGGAGATGGTCAACGGGCTTAAGGCGTGCAGCCGGCCGCGCACGGAGGAGGCGCTGGCGCGGCTGCGCGAGCTGCTGGAAAGCCTGCCGGTCGCTTCGTTCGACCGCGCGTTCCAGATGCTGCATTTTCTGATTCTTCACATGCTGCGTGAGATGCGTGAAATGAGCAGTCTCGACGGCCCGGCGGAGGAGCGGATGTGGACGCAGCTTGATCAGAGCAAAAACCTCGCCGACCTGCTGCGCGTCATCACCGGGCTGCTGGAATACGGGCTGGAGGGCACAAACAAGAAGAAAAACAGCGAGCTGTTGATGGAAGCGGCCAAGACGTATATTCATACGAACTACGCGACCGATTTCGGGATCGAGGACATCGCCGATTCGCTGGGCATCAGCTGCAGCTATTTCAGCCTGCTGTTCAAGCAGCATTTCGGCGAAACGTTCGTCGAATACGTCACGCGCCACCGGATGGAGCTGGCCCAGTCGATGCTGCTGCTCAGCGACAAAAGCGTGACGGAAATCGGCCGGGCCGTCGGCTACGCGGAGCGGCGTTATTTTACCAAGGTATTCCAGAAGTTCACGGGTGAAATTCCGTCGGAATTTCGCGAAAAGCGCAAGCCGCTCTGAGCGATTGCCGGCGCGTCGGGGCAGCGAAAGTAGAGGATTTTATCCCCCTTTTATGGAAATGTGTGTCTATTGAGACCGGGACGCCGACCTTATAATCAAGTTGTAAACAAAAACAAAAGGTCATTTAGGAGGTCTTGGAAACATGAAAAAAGCAACAGTAGTGTCTGCTGCAGTGGTATTGGCGTCCTCTGTCATGCTGTCCGCTTGCGGAACTTCGAACACAGCAACGGAAGGCGGCACAAGCTCCACCGCTCCAGCGGCAACGGCGGCTCCTGCGAAAGTCGAACCGATCACGCTCAACCTGCGCCACACGCAAGTGAAGGATACGCAGAAAAAGCGTCTGGCCATGCTGCAGGATGTCGTCAAGGCGACGGAAGCAAATGTGCCGGGACTGACGATTACGCTGGACGGCGTCGAGGACCAGGTCAACCGCTTTGAAAAGCTGAGAGCGGAAATGGCCGCAGGCAACCCGCCGGAAATTTTCGACCTGTTCGGCGGCACGGACACGAAGGATTATGTGAAAGCCGACCGGCTGCTTGATTTGACCCCGATTTTGGAGGAGCTCGGTCTTAAGGATAAATTTTACAGCTTCGAAGAGTTTACGGTAGACGGCAAAATTTACGGCATTCCGATGGCCGGTTATGTCGAAGGTCTGTTCTACAACAAAAAGATTCTCGCCGACAACCAGATCGATCCGCCGAAAACGTGGGATGAGCTGCTGGCCGCTTCCGACAAGCTGAAAGCCAAAGGCATCACGCCGTTTGCGATGGCCGCCAAGGACGCCTGGGTCATCAACATGATGATGAATACGATGTGGGTGCGCACGGCAGGCGCGGATTCGGTGGCGGGTTTCCTGAATGGCTCGAAAAAATGGACCGATCCGGCCGTCGTCGATGGCTTCTCCAAATTCGAAACGCTGATCAAAAAAGGCTATTTCCAAGAGGGCAGCCTGGCGCTTGCTTACGCCGAGCAGCAAAACAAATTCAGCGCCGGCGGCGCAGCGTTTATGTTCGACGGCAGCTGGGCCAACACGCCGCTGATCGATCCCGAGAAGTCGAAGGTCGCCAGCGACGTAGGTTTCATCAACTTCCCGACGGTGGGCGGCGCCGGCGACGGCCTGATCAACGGCGGCTGGTCCAACGGCTACGGCTTCTCCAAGCGTATGGATGAGAAGCAGCTTGCGGCGGCCAAAGAATTTATCAAGCAAATGTACAATGAAACGATGCAAAAAAGACAGCTGCTGGAAGAAGGCATGCTCCCGGCGATGAAACTGCAGGATACCAGCGGCGTGCAGCCGATCATCGCGGAAATCATCAAGGTTTCTTCCGAAGCGAAAGGCACGTTCCCGGCGTTCGACGCCAGCATCCAAACGAAGGTGAGAGAATCGCTGGAGCGCGGCATGCAGGAGCTGATCGGCGGCAGAACGACACCGGACAAATTGACGGCTGAGCTGCAAAAACAGCAGGATGCGTCCAATAAAGAAGACGGTCAGAAGTAATCCAAGAGGCGAAGCATGTGCGAGCACCATTTCGATCATGGAATGGTGCTCGACAGCTCTTTACGGGGAGGTAAAGGATCGATGAACAAAACGTTGAAAAACCCGCTCGCCTATGTGCTTTTTACCGTGCCGACGCTCCTGATGTACCTGCTGTTTTTCCTGTATCCGCTGCTGACCTCGCTGCGTTACGGGTTCACGCAATGGAACGGCATTTCGCACGCCCAGTTCAACGGATTGGACAACTTTGTTACGGCGCTGCATGACAAATATTTTTGGATCGCTGTCAAAAACAACATTTATTTCATTTTGTTTTCCGTGTTTATTCAAATTCCGTTTATTTTGGCGTTGGCGCTGCTGATCAGCAGGGTCAAGCGGTTGTCGGGTTTTTACAAAACGACGGTGTTTCTTCCGAGCATTTTATCCACAGCGGTGGTTGGGGTATTGTGGTCTTTCGTGTATCACCCGGAAGCGGGGCTGCTGAACAAGCTGCTGGAAGCGATCGGGCTCAGTTCCTGGAAGCATGTGTGGCTGGCCGATGAAGCGACGGCTTTCCTGTCGGTGCTTGTCACGAATGCCTGGCAGTGGATCGGCTTCTACGTCGTGCTCGTGCTGGCGGCGATCTTTGCGATCCCGAAGGACATTCTTGAGGCGGCCGAAATCGATGGGGCGATAGGCTGGAAGCAGGCCTGGGCCATCACCGTGCCATTGATCCGTCCCGTCCTTATCGTCATTGTGTTATTATCGATTACAGGCGCAATGAAAGCTCTCGATATCGTGTTCGTTATGACCAACGGCGATCCGTATGGCATCACGGAGGTTATGGCGACTTATATGTATAAAAAAGCGTACCGCATCGGCGAATACGGTTATGCCAACGCGATTGCGATTCTCATCTTCGTATTTACGGTCATTTTGACGCTGATTTTCCGCTTCTTGACCCGCAAATCCGAGGAGGTGCAGTACGGATGAGACATCCGCTCTGGAGCAGCGTCAAGCATCTTGTGCTGATGTTTTATCTGCTCATCACGTTGTATCCGCTGATTTGGGTGTTGAACTCCTCGTTCAAGCAAAACAAGGAGATCATCGATTCGCCGTGGGGGTTGCCGCAAAACTTTACGTTTGCCAACTATATCAATGCGTGGACGGGCTCGAAGGTTAGCACGTATTTCGTCAACAGCTTGTATATCAGTACATTGTCGGCGGTGGCGACGATTTTGCTGGCGACGGCGACGGCTTATGCAATCACGCGGATGAAGTTTCCGAAGTGGAGCAAGGTCGTATCGGGCGTGCTGCTGCTGGCGCTGTTGATTCCGGCCGGCTCGCTGCTGGTGCCGCTGTACATTTTGCTGCGGCAGATTCATGCGTATAATACGCCGTTTGCGTTGATTTTGCCGTATGTGACATTTGGTTTGCCGCTTACGGTGTTCGTTGTTTCGGCGTTCCTCAAATCGATTCCCGGGGAGCTGGAGGAGGCCGGCGTGATGGACGGCTTGAGCGCGTTCGGGTTGCTGGGCCGGATCGTGCTGCCGCTGACGATGCCAACGCTGGTTACGGTGTTCATTCTGAATTTCCTGAGCAACTGGAACGAGTTTATTATGGCGAATTTATTTTTGGCCAAAGAAAAGCTGCGGACCTTGCCAGTGGGCATGGTTGCGTTTTATGATCAGCTTAATATGAATTACGGCGGCTTGTGCGCGGCGATCATGTTCAGCGTTGTGCCGGTCGTCCTGATTTACAGCATCTTGCAAAATCAAATCATCGAAGGCGTCACCGCCGGCAGCGTCAAGGGCTGAGGTGGGGCGAAAGGCCGGTGCGCGCCTGAGGCGCCGGTCTTTTACAGTCAGGAGGAAAAACAGATGAACAGCAGCGTGCCGATGACCCTTCGGCAAAAAGTAGGCCAGCTATTTGTGTGCGGGTTCGCCGATCCGGCGCCCAATGAGGCAATCGTTGCCTTGATCGAGCAATATGGACTTGGGGGCGTAATTTATTTCCGGCGCAATGTGGAAGATGCGGGGCAAGTGGCCCGGCTGTCTGGAGAACTGCAGGCGATCAGCGAAAGGAGCGGGGGCCAGCCGCTCTTTATTGCTGTCGACCAAGAGGGCGGGATGGTGTCGCGGATTGAAAAAGGCGTGACGCTGCTGCCCGGCAATATGGCGCTTGGCGCCGCCGGCAGCGCTGATGGCGTGCGGAATATTGCCCGGGCAATGGGCGAGGAGCTGCGCCAGATGGGCGTGAACATGAACTTTGCGCCGTGTCTCGACATCAACAACAATCCGCGCAATCCGGTGATCGGGGTGCGATCTTATGGCGAAACGGCCGAGCTGGTGAGTGAGCTGGGCGTGCAGGCGGTGCTGGGTTTGCAGGAAAGCTTTGTTGCGGCGACGGTCAAGCATTTCCCGGGCCATGGTGATACGGCCGAGGATTCGCATTATGATCTGCCGTCGCTGCCGCATGGCATGGAGCGGCTGACGCAGTTGGAGCTGGTGCCGTTTGCGGCCGCAATTGCCGGCGGCGTCGATGCGGTGATGACGGCGCATGTGGTGTTCCCGGCGTTGGAGCCCAGCGGCGTGCCGTCTACGCTGTCGCACGCGATCCTCACCGGGCTGCTGCGCGAGCGGCTGGGCTTCGACGGGCTGATCGTCACCGACTGCCTGGAGATGCAGGCGATCTCCGAAGGCGTCGGCGTCGCGGAGGGCGCGGTGCAGGCGTTGGAGGCGGGGGCGGACATCATTCTCGTCAGCCACCGCTTCCCGCGGCAGCAGGCGGCGCTGGAAGCCGTGGTCGCGGCGGTGGAGAGCGGCCGGCTGGCGGAGGCGCGGATCGACGCGTCCGTGCAGCGCGTGCTGGCGTGCAAGGCGCGGCGAGGGATTGGTTTTGGCGGCGGCGCGAGTGTGGCGGGGGCGGAACGGAGCGAACTTGGCGCGGAGCGCGCCGAGGCGGCGGAAGCGGCGCGTAGCGGGCGCGCGGGAGCCGGAGCGGGCGCAGCAGCGGAAGTGGCGCATAGCGACAGCCGGCCAGCGGCGGATGCGGGTGGCGCAGATGCGGCGGCAGAGGCGGTTGCGGGCGGAGCAGGCGCTGGGGGCGCAGCGGCGAGCATGGGAGCAGGGGCGAGTGCTGGCAGAGCAGCGGCAAGCGCGGATGACGGCTGCGCTGGAGCCGGCGGTGTGTCGACAGCGGAGCGCCGGGCGCTGGCCGCGGAGCTGAGCCGCCGGAGCGTGACGCTCGTCAAGGACGACGTCGCGCGGCTGCTTGACCTGCGGGAGCCGACGCTGGTCGTGTGGACCGAGGTGCGCTCCGGCACCGAGGTCGACGAAGTTGTCGCGCGCGAGGGTACGCTCGGCGGGTTGCTCACGGCCGCGGGCCTGGCGGACGTGCGCGAGGTGTACGTCGGCGCGGCGACGACGGACGAGGATGCGGCTGCGGCGCTGGCCGCCAGCCGCACGGTGAAGCAGGCGGTGGTGGTGACGTACAACGCCGCGGCTTTCCCCGGACAGGCGCAGCTGGTCCGGGCGCTGGCGCAGCAGCCGGGGCTGCGCCTGGTGGTGGCCGCAGGGCGGAACCCGTATGACCTTCTGGAGTTTCCCGAGGTCGCTACGTATTACGCCTGCTACGAAAACCGGCCGCTGGCCATGGCTTCGCTGGCCGACGTGCTGGTCGGCCGCACGCAGGCGGTCGGCCGTCTGCCGGTTGCGCTTTCGGCGGAATATCCGCGGGGCTGGCGCTTCCAGCCGCAGCCGCTGGGCTAGCGACAGGCGTTTTACAAGAAAATAACAAGCGGAATGATTGATTATAAGCGTTCCGTCACTGGACTTGGGCACCGCCTTTTAGGTAAACTGGGATAGATTGTGTTCAAGCTATCTCATTTTGCAAAGGGGTGCTTTTGTTTTATGTCTACAGCTCCAGCATCTCCATCGTCAGACATGCGCGCCTTCCTCAGCAATCGCTTCGTGCAAGCGATCCTGCTGTCGGGTTTGTTCGTACAGATCGGGATATGGGTGCGCAATTTCGCTATCCTGCTGTTTGTGACGGATCAGACGAATAATAATCCGTCTGCCGTATCGTTGATTTCCGTTGCCGAATGCGCGCCGATTTTCCTGTTCTCCTTCATCGGCGGCACATTTGCCGACCGCTGGCGTCCGAAGCGCACGATGGTCTGGTGCGACCTGCTGAGTGCGGTATCCGTATTCGCCGTGTTGCTGACTCTTATCTTCGGCTCATGGCAGGTGATCTTTTTTGTCACGTTGGTGTCGTCCATTTTGTCGCAGTTTTCCCAGCCTTCCGGCATGAAGCTGTTTAAACTGCATGTGCCGGAATCGCAAATCCAGCTGGGCATGTCGATGTACCAGTCGATGATTGCGTTGTTTATGATCCTCGGCCCGATTCTGGGCACCTTTGTTTATTTCCATTTTGGCATCCATACGGGCATTGCCATTATGGGCGTTTGCTTTGTGCTTTCGGCAGTGGTCCTTGTGTTTTTGCCTCCCGACCGCGAGGTGGAGGAGAAGGCGCCGACCCATATTTTGACCGATATGGCCGAAGGTTTTCGTTATGTGCGTGCGAGCAAAATGCTGACGACGTTGGGTGGCTGTTTCGCCGCTGCCGGTCTGGGCGTCGGTTTGATTTCCCCGATGGGCATATTTATCGTGACGGAAAACCTCGGGATGAGCAAGGATCATCTGCAATGGTTTATGGCGGTCAACGGCGTGGCGATGATTGTGGGCGGCGGGCTGTCCATGGCGCTGGCGAAAAAAATCTCGCCGCAAGGCATGCTGACGATCGGCATGATCGTCAGTACGGTGTCCATTGCGTTGATGGGCAATACCAGCTTGCTGTGGCTGGCGCTGGTCGCGCAGTTTTTCTCCGGCATCGTGATGCCGGCGATTCAAATCGGCATCAGCACGATGATTCTCGGCAATACGAAGGAAGCGTTCGTCGGCAGGGTGAACGGCATTCTGAACCCGTTGTTTATGGGGACGATGGTTGTGATGATGAGCTTGGCCGGCGTGATCAAATCGGCGTTGTCACTCGGAGCGATTTACTGGATTTCCGGGGCGTTGTTTTTCGCTGGTGTGCTGGTTATGCTGCCGATTCTCAAACATAAGCCGGAGCTGCCGCAGCCCGGGACCGAGGAGCCATCCGCTGCTTCATAACGGTGTTGCTGCCGAGCGGCGAGCTGTGGTATGCTGCTACCCCGCTGTATAAACGAACCCCTTCCCGCGGCCGGGAAGGGGTTTTACTTGTGCATATGAATGTTGGTTGGCCGGCTGTTGCGCAAGAGCTTGGTGTAAAAGTTGGCGCGGTTAGGCAGGCCAGTTGCGGCGCAAGAACTTGGTGTAAAAGTTGGCGCGGTTAGGCAGGCCAGTTGCGGCGCAAGAACTTGGTGTAAAAGTTGGCGCGGTTAGGCAGGCCAGTTGCGGCGCAAGAACTTGGTGTAAAAGTTGGCGCAGTTAGGCAGGTCAGTTGCGGCCCGAGAACTTGATGTAAAAGTTGGCGCGGCTAGGCAGGCAGGTTGCGGCCCGAAGACTTGGTGTAAGGTCGGCCAAGGTTGCCCCGCTGCCCGAGCGGCATGTTCGAGCGGCCGATTGGCAGAGGCGATTTCGGCTGCCGCCGAAGCAAACATCGCAGGCGGAAGCGATTGGAATAAGCGGCCGGCGGTTTAGCCGCCGATGATGATGCGCGCGCGCTCGCGGGCCGAACGCAGGCAGGCGTCGACCACCTTCATATTCAGCACGGCGTCCTGGGCCGAGAAGTGGGGCTGTTTGCGGCCCCAGGCGGCGTAGGCGAGATCGTCGGCCTGCAGCGCGTATTGGTTGACATACGGCGGGTTCTCTTCGCGTCGCCCGCTCTCCGTCACGACGGTAAAGCTGCTGCTTGCTTCATCTGTGGCTATGAATGCAGAGGGCACTTCGATGCGGCCCAGCGTGCCAAGCACCTCCAGCGTGTTGCGGAACGCGGCCCACATGCCGCAATCCATCGTCATTCCGATGCTGCCGTCAAATTCCAACATAGCCGATACCATCATATCGACATGGTCGTGCTCGGGCGAAAATAACGCGTGCGCCGTAACAGCCACCGGCTCCTGCTCCAGCAGCATTCTGGCCGCGCTGATCGGGTACACGCCGACATCGTACAGCGAGCCGCCGCCCATGCTGCGTTCAAAGCGGACATTGCCTTTGTCGGCCGCGCCGTTAAAGGTGAACGCGCTGTGGATGCCGCGGATGTCGCCGATTTCCCCGCTGCGGATAATCTCTTTGATCCGGGCGTAACGCGGATGATGGCGGTACATAAACGCCTCGGCCAGTTGCACGCCCGCCTGCTCGGCAGCGGCGACCATTTCCGCTGCTTCGGCGGCATCAAGCGAAAACGGCTTTTCGCACAGCACATGTTTGCCGGCTTGGGCCGCTTTGATCGTCCATTCCTTGTGCAGATGGTTGGGCAGCGGAATGTAGATGGCGTCGATCTCAGGGTCGGCGATCAGCTCTTCATAGCTGCCGTAAGCTTGGGGAATCACGTGTTTTTGCGCATGTTGCTGCGATTTTTCAAGGCTGCGGCTGGCAATGGCGGCGACGACGCCGGTCTCGGACTGGCGAATGCCGGGAATGACGGCATACATCGCGATGTTGGCGCAGCCGAGAATGCCCCAGCGCAGCTTGTTGCTTGCGTTCGTCATCAACAAACACTCCTTTTTGTAGGTCAAACCTGTATCGCGTTAACGTGTGCGTAAAAAGCCCGGCCACGGCCGTTGGGCAAGCCTCGTTCGGCAAGCCTTTGCACCGGGGCGGGGAACGCAAGTGGCTCTTGGCACGAAGCGGCTTCCCGGCACGAGGCTGGCGGCGCCTGCGCAAGCGTTGCGCGTCGAGAGAGCGAAAGGATTGTTTTCCCTTGGCCTGGGCCGGAGCTTGGGCCGTACGGACATGCGCAGTTCTACGCGAAAATAGTACTTCTGAAAAGCAGCCCGCGGAGGTAAGCTAAACAGCGAGAATAACGCGCGACAGGCGCCCCGAAGGAGGAAGCATATGGAACGCAGCCGCTTGTCCGAAGCTTGGTTTAACCCGCATCCTTCCATGCGGCATCAGCGCATCGGTATTGTGCTGGCCGTCATTTTTGCCCTGCTATGGATCGCGTTGGCGATCAAACCGTATAACCGCTTCGATTGGATGCTGGAAAATTTGCTGATTTGGCTGACGTTGCTGGCTGTGGCGCTTACGTACCGCAAATGGCCGCTCAGCAATTGGTCGTATGCGCTGCTGGCGTTTTTTTTGCTGCTGCATGCGGTCGGGGCTCATTATTCATACAACGAGACACCGATCGATCCGCTGCTGAAAACGCTGTTTGGCACGCCGCGCAATCCGTACGACAGGCTGGTTCACTTCTCGTTTGGCTTGCTGCTGGCTTGGCCGCTCCGCGAGCTTGCGGTCGGAATCGCGCGCGTGCGCGGCGTCTGGTCCTACCTGGCGGCTGCCGCGATCGTCATGACCTGCGCATCCTTGTACGAGCTGATCGAAATGTGGGTAGCCCAACTGGTTGCGCCGGAAATCGGCACGTTGTTTCTGGGCTTGCAGGGCGATCCGTGGGATACGCAACACGATATGGAAATGGCGTTGTACGGTGCGCTGCTGGCGTTGGTCATTGCTGCGCTTGCCCGCAAGCTGAGCGCGCGCGACTGAACTGGCGGAACTGCGTTGCCCCGGGCTGGGCCACGGGGGGCGGGCGGCCTTGCGCGCGGCAGACGCCTTATCCGGTTTCGATCCGCAGCAGAGAGGCCGATGCGGCAGCTTCTCCGCAATCTGCGCAACCGCGCACGCCGTGAAATCTTTTATAAGTCCAATCGGCCTTGGATTATACTGTGGCAAAAGCGTCGAGCGTTGCGACTTCCTCTGCGCTTAGCTGCACGCGGTAAGCGGCTGCGCTGTTTTGAATGCTCGCGCTGCGGCTCGCGCCGGGAATCGGGATCACAAGCGGTGACAGCTGCAGCAGCCAGGCCAACGCGACTTGCTGCGGGGAAGCTTCGTGCGCGGCGGCGATGCGCGAAATCGCTTCATGTTCGCCGATTTGTCCGGCTCTGCCCCTGCCGTTCAGCGGGCTGTAAGGCAGGAAGGCGATGTCCAGCTCTTCGCAGCGCTTGAGCACGTCGATGGAGGAGCGGTCGAAAATATTCATCCGGTTTTGCACGCTGACGATTTTGGCGATCGAACGGGCCGCTTCCAGTTGGATGACGGAGACGTTGGACAGGCCGATATGGACGATTTTGCCTTCGCGTTGCAGATCGGCAAGCGCGCCGAGCGATTCGGCGAACGGCACTTGCGGATCGGGGCGGTGGAACTGGTACAGCGTAATTGCTTCCTGACCAAGTGCCTTCAAGCTTGCTTCGCAAGCGGCGCGCAAATAATCGGGCCGTCCGTCCACCTTCCAGCTTCCGTCCGGGCGGATATGGCCGCCTTTGGTGGCGATCAGCGCTTCAGGATGATCTTTCAGCGCTTTGGCCAGCAGCCGCTCGTTATGTCCGATGTCGGTGTGGTCGAGACAGTAGGAGTCCGCCGTATCGTAAAACGTAATTCCCGCCTCGGCAGCGGCGTGAATCGTCGCCAAAGCTGCGGCTTCGTCGGGGCGTCCGCCTATCGATAAAGGCATGACGCCCATGCCGACAGCGCCGACGGACAGACCGCTTGTGCCCAGACGCCGCAAGGGCATGTGTGTATGTTGTGCCATAAGGTCACTTCCTTTTGTCCAATTGTTAACCAAACTCATTATATCAAGAATAGCCGCGAAAAGATAAGTAGTTAACTGTTTGTCACTTAGTTACCTCTATGTAATGAAAGAACGTTCGGGTGACGGGCTTTTTGCCGCCAAGCAGCTTATAATAAAACGTGATGGCAAGCGGCGTCCGCCGGACGGGTGCCGACTTGCAAGCCAAAGGAGAGTATGCTTATGAAGCCAGATTCAACCCCCGCGCTGCGGTTGTATGTCGGTACGTATACGGACCCGCAGCGTCCGCTGGGCATCGGTTTGTGTGAATTTGATCCGCAGGAAGGCCGGCTGCGGCTGGTGGAAGCGTATACGGAAATCGAAAATCCCTCTTTTCTGACCTTGTCGGCCGACGGTTCGCGGCTTTACGCGGTCAGCGAAACCGAAACCTACGAAGGGCAGGAGGGAGGAGCCGCGGTGGCGTTCGCCGTCGAAGCGGGAACGGGCCGCTTGACGCGGCTCAACATTCGCGCGACGCATGGCGGAGCGCCTTGTCACGTCAGCCTTGACCGCAGCGGCCGTCTGCTGATGGTCGCCAACTATTTGGGCGGCAGTGTGACGGTGTTCCCGCTGGAGGCTGACGGCAGCCTTGGCGCACAAGCGCAGCTGATGCGCCACGAGGGCGCGCTCGGTCCGAACGCCGAGCGCCAAGAAGCGCCGCATGCTCATTCGGCGCTGCCCGATCCGGCCAACCGCTTTGCGTTGGCCGCCGACCTCGGCCGCGACCGGCTGCTCGTGGCCGCCATCGACGGCGCGGCGCGCCGTCTGGAGCCGCACGGCGAGGCGGCGCTTGCGCCGGGCGACGGTCCGCGCCACTTCGTGTTCAGCGCGGACGGCCGGTTCGTTTACTTGGTCAACGAACTGAGCTGCACTGTCACGGCGCTGGCCTATGACGCGGAAGCGGGCCGCCTTGACGCCGTGCAATCGCTGCCCACGCTGCCCGCAGGGTTCAGCGGGGAGAACACCTGCGCGGACATTCATTTGTCCGCGGACGGGCGCTTCTTGTACGCGTCCAATCGCGGCCACGACAGCATCGCCATCTATGCCGTCGATGCGGACAGCGGCCTGCTTGGCAGCGCCGGCTTCCAGCCGACGCTGGGCCGCACGCCGCGCAATTTCGCGCTGGCGCCCGGCGGCGGCTACCTGCTTGCGGCGAATCAGGACACGGACAACATTACCGTGTTTCGCATCGACGCCGCGACCGGCGCGCTTACCGATACCGGCCATGCGCTGGAACTGCCGCGACCGGTGTGCCTGGTCTTCGCGTAGCCCGCGGCGCGACGCCCGGCGATGGTCGCGCGCGGATGGCGCCAGCGCGCCAGTACGGTCCGCGCAATCACCGGGTCGGGGTTTGACCGGAAAGGCGTCTGCCGCGCGCCATGCCGTCCGCCCGCGGCCCCGCGGCATCCGCGCTACGCCGTCCCGCCACCGCGCCCGCCGGCCTTCGCCGCGCGGCCCCGCCCCGCGCATCCCGCCGCAGGCGCAGCTGCGCCCAAGCAAAAAGGACGTCGTCCAGCGATTCCCCCCACGGGGCGAATCGCCAGATAACGTCCTTTTTGCTTTAATACGCGCCGCGTATGTGCGAGCGCACCTCGCGCTCGTACCACGCCCGCAGGCGCTGCTGTTCGTCCGCGGTGAACGCCGGCACCGCGGCGGCGCGCAGGTTGTCTTCGACCTGCGCCCGGTTCTTGAAGCCGGGAATGATGCAGCTGACGGCTTCCTGATCGAGCAGCCAGCGCAGCGCGGCGCGGGTCATGCTTTCGCGGCCTTCGGCGATCCAGGCGAGCTGGCGGCTCAGCTCCAGCCCTTTGGCAAAGCCGAGGCCGGCGAACGTTTCGCCGACGTTGAACTGCTCGCCGTTTTCGTTAAAGTTGCGGTGGTCGTCGGCGGCAAAACGCGTATCGTCCTTGAACTTGCCGGTCAACAGGCCGCTGGCCAGCGGCAGGCGGACGAGAATGCCGACGCCCTTGGCTTGGGCGGCCGGCAGCAGCGCTTCCAGCGGCTTTTGCCGAAACAGGTTGACGATCACCTGCAAGGCGCGCACTCCCGGCTGCTCCAGACAAAACAAACCTTCTTCGACCGTTTCCACGCTGACGCCGTAATGGCGGATTTTGCCTTCGGCCTGCAGCTTGTCCAGCACCTGGAACACATCGCCCCGCTGCAAAATCGCAAACGGCGGACAATGCACCTGATACAGATCGATCGCCTCGCGCTTCAACCGCTTTAAGCTGGCTTCGCAAAACGCCCGCACCTGCGCTTCCGCATACGTCTGCGGATCATGAATGTCCGCGTTGCGGCAAAACTTGGTCGCGATGCGAATTTCGTCCTCGCGGCCGGCTGTCGCCTTGGCCAGCAATTCCTCGCTGTGGCCGGCGCCGTAAACGTCGGCGGTGTCGAAAAAGTTCACGCCGGCGTCCATCGCCGCCTGCAGCGCCTCCAGGGAATCCGCGTCGCTGACGCTGCCCCAGGAGCCGCCGATCGCCCAGGTGCCAAAGCTGATTTCACTGACCTGCAAGCCCGTATTGCCCAAATTTCTGTATTTCATCCAAACAGCCTCCTTCAACCGAATGCGCGGTCCGCCCGGACTGGACCGGGGGCGGCTTCGACTGCCGCTCGCTGTTGTGAACGCGCGTCCACGCCTTTTACGATCATAATCGTCCCGACCGGCCGCCGTCAACGCCTCTGACGATTTTCTTACGGGCCGCGGCGTTGGTCGTCAGTGTGTCACCCGCGCCGCCAAGCCGGCAAAAAACATTTTTCCGTATTCGCCAAATCATGGAATCGGCTGCGCCGACCGGTCCGCCGTTTGCTGCCGATGGCCGGCGGGGGCTGGGAAATTTTTTTCACCTGTCGCTGATAAAAGCTTTGAATACCACCTATCCGGCGGTCAATACCGGTGCTATACTGTTACTATCTTGCCACCCGATGGTTCGTAAGCGGTCCTTGCAACGTTGTCACCACGAACTTATTCGCTTCAAGAACAGGAGGATATGTTGGATGAAAGTCGGACTGGAAAGTTTGCTTGAGGACGAGCGCCTCACGGAAAAAAAACCGCTCGCCATTTTATATGCCATGTACAGGGGGAATTTTTCGAAAATTATACTATCGATGCTGTTTTTTATGGTCAAGCATTCGCCGATCTGGGTGCTGCCGATCATCACAGCGCGTTTTATTAATTTCGCCAGCACGCCGGGGGAGCACCGGTTGGAGGATTTATGGCCGGAAATGCTCATTTTGCTCATCATTCTGGTGCAAAACATTCCGATGCATTCGCTGTACGTCAGCTATATGAGCAAGGCGATCCGCTACGTGGAAGCCAATCTGCGCAGCACGCTGATCCGCAAGCTGCAACGGTTGTCCATGAGCTATCACGGCGATCTGAAAGCCGGCAAAATGCAAGCCAAAGTGCTGCGCGACGTCGAAGCGATCGAGTTTTTGTCCCGCCAGCTGATGGTTTCGGTGCTTCCGGCGCTGATTAACGTCATCGTCACCGTGATTATTACGGTCAACTACAATTTGCCGGTCAGCCTGTTTTTCATTGTCACGATTCCGGTGTCGTTCCTGATCGTCGCCGCATTCCGCCGCAAGATGGGCATCACCAATCGCGAGTTCCGCAAGGAGATCGAAAGCATGTCCGGCAAAGTGTCGGAGATGATGGAGATGATTCCCGTCACCCGCGCCCACGGTCTGGAGAAGGTGGAAATTTCGCGGATCGACCGCACGCTGCAAAACCTGCGCGGCAAAGGCTACAAGCTGGACATTCTGGAGGCGTTCTTCGGTTCCTCGAACTGGGTGACGATTCAAATTTTCCAGGTCGCCTGTTTGATTTTTACCGCCAGCCTGGCGTTCAAGGGGCAAATTCCGATCGGTTATATCGTGATGTTCCAAGGTTTTTTCAGTACGATCATGATGAGCGTGTTGCAAATTTTGAACGTGTACCCGAACATTGCCAAAGGGTTGGAATCGATTTATTCGGTTACGGAAATCGTGTTTTCCAAGGATACCGAGGAGTATGTCGGCACGAAAAAGCTGCACCCGGTGCGCGGTCAAGTATCGTTCGAAGACGTGCAGTTCAGTTATCGCAGCTCCGATAAACACGTGTTACGGAATTTCAGTCTCGAAGTGCGCTCTGGCGAATGCATCGCGCTGATCGGCGAATCGGGTGCGGGCAAGTCGACGATTCTCAACCTGATTATCGGTTTCTACAAGCCAACCAAGGGGCAAATCCGCATCGACGGCGTGCCGCTGGAGGAGCTGGACATTCAGGAATACCGCAAGTCGCTTGCTGTGGTATTGCAGACGAACATTTTGTTCTCGGGCACGATTCGCGAAAATATTACGTACGGCCTGCAAGGCATCACCGACGAAAGGTTGTGGGAGGTCATCGATATGACCAACCTGCGTGACGTGATCGAAGCGCTGCCGAGCGGCGTCGATACGCTGATCGGCGAGCATGGCGGCAAGCTGTCCGGCGGCCAGCGCCAACGCATCGCGATCGCCCGGGCGCTGATCCGCGACCCGCGCATCATCATTTTGGACGAAGCGACTTCGGCTCTTGACAATAAATCCGAGCACCATGTCCAGACGGCGATGAAGCGGTTGATCGAAGGCCGCACGACGTTTATTGTCGCGCACCGGCTGTCGACGATCCGCGATGCCGACCGCATCGTGGTGATGAATCGCGGCAAAATTTCCGAAGTTGGCACCTACGATGAGCTGATGGACAGCCGCGGTGAATTTTACCATTTGAAGGCCATTCAGGCTTAAAGGCTTGGCGTCTGGATGGACGCGCGTTCTCAGGAAAGCAGTCGTCAGGGAAAAAGATTGACATCCCGACGATTGTTGCTAATATAGAAAATGAACGCGCGTTTACTGGGGTCCGCAGGCATCGGGAGAGACAGGAAGAGGATGGGAACACCTATGAGTCAAGTGCGGCAGATGACGCTATTCGGTCTGGTATGGCCGATTATGATTGAATTGTTTTTGCAGTTTATGATCGGCACGGCCGATACGCTGATGGTCAGCCGCATTTCCGACGACGCGGTGGCGGTTGTTGGCATTTCCAACCAACTGTTTCAAGCGGTGATTGTGCTGTTTGCGCTGATCAGCGGCGGTGCGGGCATCGTGATTTCGCAGAAGCTTGGCGCGGGCAAACCGGGCGAAGCGAAGCGGGTCGCTTCGATGGCGTTTTCGCTGACGATGGCGCTTGGCGTGGTGGTCAGTCTGGCGATGTTTTTCGGCGCGGATCTGTGCGTCCGCTTGCTGCAAGTGCCACCTGAGCTGCATGCGATGACCCGCGAATATGTGATGATCGTCGGCAGCGGCACAGTTGTGATGTCCGCGGTGATGACGTTGGGCGGGATCGTGCGCAGCACCGGCAATACGAAGGGGCCGATGCTCGTGGCGCTGGGCATGAACGTCGTGCATATTTTCGGCAACTATGTATTTATTTTCGGTTCGTTCGGTTTGCCCAAGCTTGGCTTGTTTGGCGTGTGCTTGTCGACGGTTGGCTCGCGCACGTTGGCGATGCTTGTGCTGTTTCTGATTTTCCGCCAATCGTTTGCTACGCTTGTCCAGTTGCGCGATTTTGGCAAGTTTGATTTCACCCTGCTGAAAGAGGTGCTCAAGGTTGGCTTTCCGATGGCGCTTGGCAGCATGTCGTGGACAGTGTCGCAGGTCGTCATTTTCTCGATGGTGGCGACGATGGGGGCCGAGCAACTGGCCGCGCGCACGTATTTGAATACGATGGAGTCGTTTTCGTTTACCGCAGGATGGGCGTTTGCGATGGCGGTGCAGATTCAGGTTGCGCATTTGTATGGCGCAGGCGAGATGAACAAAGCTTACCGGGCGGCATTTAACGCGCTTTTATGGGGGCAGCTGGTCGTCGTGGGCAATACGCTGCTGCTGTTTATGTTTGGCCGGTCGATCCTCGGCGCATTTACCGACAATGCCGGGATTATCGCGCTGGGCGTGGGTATTTTGGCCATGGATCTGGTGCTGCAGCCGCTGAAAATGGTCAATATGCCGATCAACAACGCGCTGAACGCTGTTGGCGATACGCGGTATGTGATGAACGTCAGCATGATCAGCATGTGGCTGGTGGCGGTGGCCGGCACGTATGTGTTTGGCTTAAGGCTCGGCTGGCTGCTGCATGGCGTGTACATCGCGATGATTGCTGATGAAGCTGTGCGCGGTTCGCTTGGGCTTCGCCGCTGGATGGTTCGCGCCCGGCTGCCGCGCGAGGAGAAGCAGCCGGCGTGCGCCAAGCAAGGTGCGGCTGCGCAGGTATAAACAACTAAGGAGGCAGGTATCTGATGAAATTAACGGGAAAAAGAGCGCTCGTCACCGGCGCGAGCCGTGGCGTCGGCCGGCAAATCGCCCTCGGTCTGGCGGCCGAAGGCTGCAAGCTGGTGCTGCACGGCCGCAAAGCCGAACATTTGGCGGAAACGCTGGAACTGCTCAGGCCTTACGGCGTGGAAGTGGAGGTCGCAGCGGCAGAGCTGGCTGCGCCGGAGGAGACGGACCGGCTGATCGCCAACGTGTTGAGCCGGTTCGGCGGTGTCGATATTTTGTACAATAATGCGGCCGTATCGGTACAGGGCAAACCCATTTGCGATTTCGGCGAAGACGAATGGAAGGCGTTGTTTCAGGTGAACGTGTTCAGCTTGGTGAAGTTGTGCAACGCTTTTGCGCCGGGGATGGAAGAACGGGGTTACGGACGGATCGTCAACCTGAGTTCGGGCATCAAGGATCAGCCGCAATATGCGCCGTACAGCGTGTCGAAGGCGGCGGTCGATAAATTTACGCAGGATTTGTCGTATGCATTCAAAGATTCCGCGGTGCGGGTCAATTTCCTCGATCCGGGTTGGCTGCGCACCGATCTGGGCGGTCCGAACGCCGACAACGAGGTGACGACCGTGCTGCCGGGGGCGCTTGCGCCGGTGCTGATCGCCGACGACGGCCCGACGGGCCAGCATTTCTCCGCGCAAGCCTACCGCAGCTAGATGAATGTCAGAGTAAAGGGGAACGAAGCCAACATGACGACAACAGCAAGGGAAATCAGCAGCAAGATCGGCATCAATCAGGTCGGCTATCGCCCGCAGGATGCGAAAATCGCTGTGTTTGCCGGAGCGGGCGGCCGCTTTGCGATCGTGGACGAGGCCACCGGCGCTGTGGTCTGGAGCGGGGAAACGGACAGCGGCACAGCCGATGCGGCGAGCGGACAACACGTATTCCGCGGCGATTTCTCGGCGCTGACCGCGCCAGGGCGCTATCGTGTGACGTTGCCGGGAGCGGGGACTTCCGCCGCGTTTGACATTGCCGTGCGGCCTTACGGGGAATTGCAGCGGGCTTTGTTTAAAACATTTTACTATTTCCGCTGCGGCATGGAGCTGGAGCCGGGTTTTGCCGGAGCGTGGCCGCACAAGGCTTGCCACTTGACGCCGGCTGTCGTGTACGGTCAGGAGCACCGGCGCATCGATGTGTGCGGCGGCTGGCACGATGCCGGGGATTTCGGCAAATATACGGCGCCGGGCGCGAAGGCGGTCGCCGATTTGCTGCTGGCGTTTGAGTTGTACCCTGACAAGTTTGCGACGCCGCTGCCTTTGCCGGAAAGCGACGGCCGCTTGCCTGACGTGCTGCATGAATGCCGGTACGAGCTGGAATTTCTGCTCAAGATGCAGGATGCGGAAAGCGGCGGCGCGTTCCACAAGGTGACAACGCGGCAATTTCCGTCGTACCACTGCATGCCGGAAGAGGATGACGCGGAACTGGTGCTTGCGCCGATTTCCGCTACGGCCACGGGTTGTCTGGCGGCGATTGCTGCGATGGCGGCGCGCGTCTACCGCGCTTACGATCCGGGTTTTGCCGACGACTGCCTGGCAGCGGCGCGCCGCGCTTTCGACTGGCTGCAGCGCCACCCGCACGTGCCGGGTTTTCGCAATCCACCAGACATCGCCACGGGCGAATACGGCGATGCCAACGATCGCGACGAACGTTATTGGGCGGCGGCGGAGCTTTTTCGCACCACATCAGAAAACGTTTTCCAACACATGGTGCAGCAAATGGAGGCTGCGGGCGGCTTCCCGCTGTTCGAGTTGGGCTGGGCCGATGTTGGCGGCTATGGCACGATCGCTTATTTGTTGAGTGAAGCGCCGGACAAGGACCCTGCGCTGGCCGAGCGGCTGCTTGACGGTTTGCTCCGCGAGGCCGGGCGTTTGGCAGCGCGCAGCGGCAAGGACGGCTATCTGCTTTCGTTGACGATTCCCGACTACAAGTGGGGCAGCAACATGATCGTGTTCAACAACGCGATGCTGATGCTGATCGCGCACCGGCTGCGTCCGCATCCCGAACTGGAGCGTGCGGCGCTGGAGCATGTGCATTATGTGCTGGGCCGCAATCCGCTGGCGCTCAGCTATGTGACCGGCTTTGGCGAACGCGCCGTGCTGAATCCGCATTACCGGCCGACGATGGGCGACGGATTGGACGATTGGCCGGTGCCGGGCCAGGTGTCGGGCGGGCCGAACATGCACCTGCAGGACGAAATCGCGCAGGAGCGGCTTGTCGGCGCTGCGCCGTCGACCAGCTTTGTCGACCATGAAGACAGCTATTCGACGAACGAAGTAACGGTGTATTGGAATTCGCCGGCGGTTTTTGTGCTTTCGCACTTTTGTTGATGCCATCTGCGGCGGCTTGAGCTGCCGTGTGCATGGGCCTCCTTCGGCCGTCAGGCTGGAGGAGGTCTTTTTGCGTGTTCGCCAGACGTGGTAAATTGCGTGAACGCGATCGGCGAGCGATAAAATTTTCTTCTCAACAGGGCATGAAAATAACGTTGCATTGGCAACCTTTTGCGCGTATGCTTGGAAATAGTGGCATGTGCAACTAAATTCATGCGGTGAGGGGGAGCGGCCGTGATCGACGCCAAAAATTCGATTCCGCGCTGGGTGTCGCTGCTGTACCGTTCCGGGCAAACGTATATCGGCGAACGGTTGAAGCACCTGGATATCGGCAAGGGGCAGCATATTTTTTTGAACGCGTTGTACAAGGAGGACGGTTTGAGCCAGGAGCAGTTGTCCGATTATTTGAAAATCGACAAGGGGACGACGGCCAAGGCGCTGAAAAAGCTGGAGGAGCAAGGTTACGTGACGCGCACGACGTGCGAAAACGATAAGCGGCGCAACCGCGTGCGGCTGACGCCGAAGGCGCTGGCGATTCAGAACGAGTTGCGCGCGGTGTTGGCCGATTGGCGCGAGCGGTTGACCTACGGTTTCAACGAAGAGGAAAAGCAGGCGGCCGGGGTGCTGCTGGAGAAAATGGGCCGCAACGCCGGGCTGTTCGCTGCGGCGTCGCTGCCGCTGCCGGACCGCGAAGCGAAAGCCAAACGGCCGGGGCCGGACCAACCGGATGCTGCTGCGGATGCAAGCGCGCCGGAAGCGGGCGCTTCCGCTACAGCGACTGCCCGGTCCGCAGCAGCCGGAAATGCGGCAAAGGAGGCGCGCCGATGAGCTTGCGCGATTCCGGCACGGCGTTCATGAACCAGTATTTTCACGCGCTGACGCATCGCAATTTCCGTTATGTCTGGTTCGGCCAATGCATCTCGCTGGTGGGCACATGGATGCAAAATATCGGCCAGTCGTGGCTTGTGCTGACGCTGACCGGCTCGCCGCTGCTGCTCGGGCTGGTCGGGGCGTTTCAATTTTTGCCGGTTATGTTGTTTTCTTTGTTTGCCGGAGTCATTGTGGATAAGTTTCCGAAGCGTTCGATCCTGCTGGTGACGCAGACGGTGTCGATGCTGCTGGCGTTTATTCTGGCGGCGCTGGTGTTTACGCATACGGTGCGCATCTGGCATATTTTGCTGCTGGCGCTGCTGCTTGGCCTCAACAATACGTTCGATATGCCAACGAGGCAGTCGTTTAACGTGGAAATTGTCGGCAAGGAAGATTTGATGAATGCGATTGCGCTTAATTCAACGACGTTTAATCTGGCACGGATTGTTGGCCCGGCGATCGGGGCGCTGCTGATGGCGTATTTGGGGGCGGGTTGGTGTTTTTTGCTTAACGGGTTGAGTTTTATCGCCGTGTTGTACGGCTTGTTTCGCGTCCGCACCGTTTCGTACGTCAGGCCAAAGCTGCAAGGCAGCGGCGTGTTCAGGGAAATTCGCGACGGCATTCGTTATTTGGCCGGGGACCGGCGCTTGGCGCAAACGTTGCTGCTCGTCTCGCTCGTCGGGACGTTGGCTTACAATTTCAATGTGCTGATTCCGGTATTTACGAAAAATGTGCTGCACCTCGGCGAAACGACGTACGGCACGTTGATGTCTTGCCTTGGGGCCGGCTCGCTGATCGGGGCGTTGGCGATGTCGGTGCGCAGCCGAAGCGGTCCGAAAATCGCTGTCAGCGCCGTCTGCAGCGTGATCATTTCCCTTTGCCTGATCGCCAACGGGCTGAGCGCTTCGCCCTGGCTGACCGGCGCACTGCTGGCGGTGACCGGGCTGTTCAACATTATGTTCGCGACGAACAGCAATTCTTTTTTGCAAATCCATACTGCCGATGAATACCGCACGCGCGTGATGAGCGTGTATTCGCTGGTGTTTGCCGGCAGCACGCCGATCGGCAATTTGCTGGCCGGTTACGCTGCCGACCGCTATGGCGCTTCGGGGGCTTATATGGTCTGCGGCGTCTTGTGCCTCGTGCCTTGTCTGGCGGTTATTTGGCTGCTGCGCAACCGTTCTGTTGCAAATTTGTCGCAGGAACGGCAGGAAAATGGCCTGCCGCGGCGAATAACCAATTAATGGTTTGCGAATTTGCTGCATTTCTTCTACAATTGTAAAGTAGATATGAATGCCGGAAACGAGGGACAGGTCGTGTTGAAACTTTTTCAGAAGTTGTTTCATGCATGGAGCCGGTTAACCCGAACGGAGCAAGCGACAAACTCGGGAGCTTCTTACAAGGCGATGGAGATCGAAGTCGTCATCAAATGTTTTGTCTCGGATTACGAGAAGCCGTTTCGCGTGATTTTCAAGGTGCTGCGGCAGGGGTCTTTTTTTACGAAACATATTTTTATCCAGCCTGACAACGCCAAGTCGCATCACGAGCTGTTTTGCAACTATTCGGCGCTCGGCATGAGCCCGGAAGAACTGAAGAAATACGGGGCGACCGATCACGCGGAATACCGCTTCGCGACGATCGAGGAAGCGCGCAAGGTGAAGGAGACGACGGCGCAGTACATCCGTTTCCTGATCCGCGAGCATCAGCAGGAGCAAATGGCCAAAATTTCATAGTGGTGGCGCGCAACGCCAAAAACGTCGGCATAACCATGGCCGGCGTTTTTTTATATTTGGCCCAATCGCGAAATAAGTTTCATTCTCAAGGTTGTGAATCGCTTGCTTGTTTTGCGCCGGGTAGCGACATTGTGCAGGGCATTTCAAAAATGGATTCCTTGTTCCACACGCAAAAAAACGGAGGAAAGCCTCCAGACGTAACGCCCGGTCGCTTCTGCTCCGTTCTTCGTGTGGTTTCCTACAGGTGATCTTCCCGCTGGCGGGTCAGCAGCTCTTGGAGCTGGTGCTGGCGCAGCTTCGTGATGCCGACGCTTTTGGATTCGCCGCCTTCGATCTCGAATTGGACGATGCCTTCCTGTACGGCGCTTACTTTATGAATATTGGCGTAGCAGTCGGTATTGACTTTAAAAAAAGCGTTCTCCGCAACAAGCTTGGCGATTTGGTCTGTGGACATTCGCTTCTTCACATGATAATTTTTGCCGTGGAAACTGACAAGCCCGCGTTCTCCGACCCGGAAATAATAAATGTCCTTCTCGAGCACAAAGTCCTGATACGTGTTTTGGAAATCAATCGCAACGTTCATCAGTAATCCCCCTCTTGTTTAATTTGGATGGACGTCTCGAAAATGAGAACGCTTTCATTTTACCACATTTTATGCCGTTAATCAAAGTTTTCTTTCGCTGTTGTTTCGTAAGCCGGTTGCGGGGGGATGAATGCCATTTCATTTCCTTGGAAATACTGACTTCGATGCGATGGTGACTGCGTTGATGAAGGGAAAATGGTGAGGAACGCATGAATTTGCAGGAACTGTTCGGACGGAAAAAAAGATCGGTCCTGCCGGCAGGTTTCGCCAAGGGCGAGGCGGCGCAAGACGAGTGTGGGGAACCCGCGCTGCCGACAGAGCTGGCCGCTGTCCAAGCGCAGCTGGCGGACCTGCTTGGCGAAAGCCCGGATATCAAGCATCGCACGCTGGTTGTCGACAAGGGGCTGGAGCTGCTTCTGGTGTATACGGAAGGGCTGTCGAACCCGAAGCATTTGCTGGAGACGCTGGTGAATGCCGAGCTGACGGACGGGCTGAACGAACTTGCGCCCTATCAATGGCTGGAGTGGCTGAAAACGACGGTGATCGCCGAGGGGCCGGTGGCCGATATTGGCTCGCTGGGCGGCGCTGGCCGGTTTATTTTGTGCGGGTATGCGGTTATTTTCATCGCAGGGTCCGAGATGGCGCTGGCTGTCGGCACAAAGGAGTTGAAACAGCGCGCGATCGAGGAGCCGATCTCGCAATCGGTTGTGCGCGGGCCGCGCGAAGGGTTTACGGAGTCGCTGCGCGAAAATACGGCGCTTGTGCGCCGGCGGATCAGGGACACGCGTTTGCGCCTGGAGCAGATGACGATCGGCGAGATGACCGGCACGGATGTCGGGCTGATGTATATGAAGGAGATTACCCGACCGGAGCTGGTAGACGATCTTCGCCGCCAGTTGCAGCAGATCGACATCGAAAGTGTGCTGGAAAGCAATTATATTGAAGAAATGCTGCTGGCCGACAAGCCGTATACGATTTTTCCGACGATTTTTAATACGGAACGGCCCGATGTGGTGGCAGCGGCGGTGCTGGAGGGGCGGATTGCGATTTTCGTCGAGGGCACGCCGTTCGTGCTGCTGGTGCCGGCTTTATTTGTCCATTTTTTTCAGTCGGGGGAAGATTATTACCAGCGTTTTGATTTCTCGACGTTGATTCGGCTGCTGCGGTATATGTCGCTGCTGCTGACGCTGCTGATGCCTTCGCTGTACATTGCGGTGACGACGTTTCATCAGGAGATGCTGCCGACGACGTTGCTGCTCAGCCTGATGAGCCAGCGGGAAGGTGTGCCGTTCCCGGCATTTATTGAATCGCTGATCATGGAGATTACGTTCGAAATATTGCGCGAAGCGGGGGTCAGGATGCCGAAGTCGATCGGCCAATCGGTATCGATTGTCGGCACGCTGGTGATCGGCCAAGCGGCGGTGGAAGCCGGGCTTGTTTCGGCGGCGATGGTCATTGTCGTCTCGGTGACGGCGATCAGCAACTTTGTGCTGCCGGCGTTTAATATCGGCATTTCCACACGGATGTTGCGTTTTGTTTTTATGGGATTGGGGGCGGTTTTTGGGCTGTATGGCATTTTTCTCGGCATCATTATGCTGGTGTTGCATTTGACGTCGATCGAATCGTTTGGCGTTCCTTATATGTCGACCATGGCTTCGTTCAAACCCGCCGATCAGAAGGATTCTTTATTCCGGCTGCCGCTATGGCTGAAAAAAAGCCGGGACGGCAGCCTGGACACCCCCACACGGTAAATCCGGCGCGCCGGCAAGGAGGCTGCTGCAATGCTGAATTCATGCTTGAAAGGAGCAGTCGTCCTGCTGGCGCTGACGTTGGCAGTCGGGTGCTGGAGCAAAAAAGAGCTGAACGAGCTGGCGCTCGTCGTGGCGATGGGCGTGGACAAGGCCGACAACGGCTATATGATTTCTGTGCAAATCGTCAGCCCGAGCCAGGTCGTGGGCAAAAAAAATATCGGGAACCGCTCGCCCGCCGTCACCTATACGATGACCGGGCCGACGATTCCCGAAGCGCTGCGCCGCATGTCGCGGGTATCGCCGCGCCGCCTGTATTTGTCGCATGTCCGCGTTATGGTGTTCGGCGAAGCGGTGGCCCGCGACGGCTTGGGCGATACGCTCGATTTTCTGTCGCGCAACCGCGATATGCGCACGGACTTTTATGTCATGGTCGCCAGGGAGAGCAAGGCTTCCGAGGTGCTGAACATTTTTTCGACGATTGAGCCGGTTCCGGCCAACAAGCTGTTTACTTCGCTGCGGATGACCAGCCGGCTGTGGGGAAGCGGCGAGGCGGTGACGCTGGACGATTTGCTGGAGCGGATCACGTCGCCGGGTTTTGATCCGGTCATCACCGGCATTCGCATTATCGGCGATCCCGAGCTTGGCATGACCCAGGAGAACGTCAAGCGGATCGTGCCGGAAGCGATCGCCAAATATGAGGGGCTGGCTCTGTTGAAGAAAGACACGCTGGTTGGCTGGCTGAACGATTCGGAAAGCCGTTTCGTCAGCTATTTGCTGAATCAGGTAAAAACGAGCGCGCTGCATCTGGCTTGCCCGCATGGCACGATATCGCTGGAGATCATCCGTTCGAGCAGCAGCATCAAGTTCACCGGCCTGCGCGAGAACAGGTTGAGTTATCAGGTGATGACGAAAACCGAAGCCGATATCGGCAGCATTGAATGCGATCTCGATATGACGAAACCGCAGACGGTTGCTGAGCTGGAACAGCAGGCCAGGCAGCAGTTGATCGGTGAGCTGGAGCAAACCGTCCGCCATGTCCAAAAGCAATACGGCGTAGACATCTTTGGCTTCGGCCAAGCGCTGCATCACGCCAACCCGAAGCTGTGGAAGCAATATGAACAGGATTGGGGACGTTCGTTTGCCAAAGCGGATATTCAAGTGGAGGTGGATTTGCACATTCGGCGAATCGGCACGATTGTGCAGCCGTTGCAGAAGGAGGTCGTTGAGTAGGTGAAATGGGTGGTGGTCGGATCGATCGGCTTGATGGGGCTTATTGCGCTGCTGGACGCTCCGGCGCTGCGCGGGCCGCGAATGGGCCGGGAGCGGGTGTTTTTCTGGAGCGTATGGACGCTGGCGGCTGTGCTGCTGCTGCTGGTAGCGCTTGATGTGGATCTGCCGAATCCCCTTGACGGGATCAATGCCGTATTTCAGCCGATGAGCCGGATGATGTTGCGTTTGCTGGAGTAACGGGAGGAGGAAAGCGAGATGGGGAATAATTACATGACGGCGCGGCAGTTTGCGATTATGACGTTTGCGTTTTTTGTCGGCACGTCGATCCTGCTCGCCCCGTCGGGGCTGGTTAACGATGCAAAGCAAAATGCCTGGATTTCCACGCTGCTCGGCGGCGCGTTGGATCTGGTGCTGGTCATGATGTACGTAGCGATCGCCAAGCGGGCGCGAGGGAACAGTTTTTTGCAAATGAACGAAGCTTTGCTTGGCAAATGGGCCGGACGGGCTATGTATTTGTTGTTTGTGCTGTTCAGTTTTTTGTTGACCGCGCTGCTGGTCGGCGATCTCGGCTCGTTTCTGACTGCGGAAATCATGCAGGAGACGCCGGTTGAGGCCACGCAAATTTTTTTCTTGATCCCGGTGACGTTTGCGGCGCGGATGGGGGTGCAGGCGCTGGCGCGGACCAGTGAACTGCTGTTTCCGTGCATACTCGTCTTCCTGGTTGTGCTTGTGCTGGCGGTGTCGCCGCAAATCGATGTCCGTCATTTGCAGCCGTTGCTGGAGGGCGGGGTGCGGCCGGTGCTGAAAGGGTTGTACAACTATTTCGGGTTGCAGGAGCTGGTCCTGCTTTTGATGTTGTACCCGATGGTCAGGAACAAGGAGAGGGCGGCGCGCGGCTTTTATACGGGAGTGATCATGGGCAGCGGGGTTATGGTCGCTATGTGTTTGCTCAGCATTGCCACGCTTGGCGTTAATTTGACGATCAATAATGTGTATCCGACGTATGCGTTTGCCAAAATGATCAGCATCGGCAGTTTTTTGCAGCGGATTGAAGGTGTGTTGATCGCGATCTGGATTTTTAGCATGTTCATTAAAACCGCGATTTGTTTTATCATCACGGTCAACGGTTTTCAGGAGCTGTTTCAATTGAAGTCCGGTGGCCCGCTGATTCGCACGTTTGGTGTGCTGGTTTTCATCCTGGCGCTGATAACGTATTCCAATATCGTGTATGTGCGCGATTTTGTCGGGCAGTCGTGGGCGTCTTTGGCCGGCTTGTTTCTGATCGGGCTGCCGCTGATCCTGCTTGTTGCCGCATTGCTACGCAAGCGTTCGCCGGGGGAATCGGGGCCGGAGACAGGAAGCGCTTGATGGGAAAATCGGCCGGACGGGAGTGTGCGGCATTGCGTGCTTATTTTTGAAAGCGCATTCAATTGGAAGTGTGGAGGTGTTGGGAAATTTTTCACCATTTCCGGCATGGCTAGGCAGGAATTTACATAATCAATAAAGAAAGGAAAAAGAAGGAGGGATCGTGATGAATTATATGTTGAACGAACAAGTGCCTTTCGACTTGCGGATCGATCGCGCGCGCATCCGCCAAATGCTCCCTCGGCCGCATCCTTTTATTTTTATCGATGCTGTGCAGGAGCTTTTGCCCTGGGAGAAAATCGTTTGTGTCACAAGCATCGGCAGCGATGAATGGAGGTTGCCTGGCGAGGCGCAGGAGCAGGCCGTATTTCCCGGTATGCTGCTGATTGAAGCGATGACGCAGGCGTGTACGATTTTGTTTAAAGCCGGTCCGTCGGAGCATGTGCTCAGCGGAGCGACGCTGCTGCTCACGCATGTGAACAGCGAATTTATGCATGCGGTGATACCCGGTCAGCAGGTCGTGTTTACGTGCGAAGTCGTGCGCCTGTTCAGCCGGGCGGCGATGGTGGCCGCTGCCGCGACTGTGGACGGGCATCTGGCGGCCCGCGCCGAGCTGAGCTTTGCCGCTGTGTAAGCGATCCGTCATATGCGGCTGGCCGCTTGGCCACCTGATTTTGGACAGTGATAGATAGAGAGGGAGTTGAGGGGAACCCCGGCTGCTTGACAAGCGGCCGCGGGTTATTTTGTTGTGCGTTTATGCTTTGACTGGGGGTGATCGTGCTGTGAGCACAAAAAAAGCAGGAGTTCCGAAGAACTCCTGCCCGCAGCGTTTGCTGCCTATTGAATCGTCAGGTTAAAGCCTTGTTGGATGAAGTAGAGATTCGGGTAAGCGATGTTTTGCGTTGTCAGGCCATTGAAGGTTGCAGAGCCGTTACCTGTGTAGGTGTAAACTGCTGCGCCTTTATGTGCTCCTGCAAAACGGGAAGTCGTTACGCCGTCAAGACCTGTACCGTTGATTACTGTGTTGTTGAATACGATGCCGGAGAAGCCGCCGCCGTAGCCGAACTGGATCGCGTCACGTTGCGAGTTGAGGATCGTGTTGTTCGTGAACGTCACGTTTTTGATCGATTCGTTGGATGCTTCGAGATCGATTGCACCGCGTTCGCCGTTGTAAAGGTCTTGGCTTGTGCCTGTGTTGATCAGGGTGTTATCCGAGATCGTGATGCCTGTGTTGCTGCTGAAGTGGTAGCCAGGGAATACCGTGTTCATACGGATACCGGAACCGCCAACGGTGTCGACGATCAGGTTGTTGTTGGCTTTGTGGCCGCTGCCGCCGAAGAACGCGATACCGCCTGCACGCCAGTTGTTCTCGATCGTGTTGTACGCGAAGGTGTTGTTTACGCCCATTACAGCGCCCATCGTGCTGTCAGGCCATACGGCAAGAGCGTCGTCACCGTTGTTGCGCAAGCTGCTGTTGCGGACTGTCGAGTTGCTTGTGCCTTGGCAGAAGTTGATGCCGTCAGCCAGGTTGTTTCTTACGCGAGCGTTTTCGATCAGCAGGTTTTCTGCGTGAATTGCTGGTGTATGTGCATAGTCAGCTACCCAGAAACCGCACTCGAAGTGCTCAACCCAGATGTCATGAACAACGGAGTTATTGCCGAAGTTATCCATGAATGCTTTGTAGATCGCGTTTTGGTTGTAACGGGAGCGCAGGTTCGAGTTCATGTAGATGTTGCTGAAATCCAGTTTGCCTTGTACGCGGAAGGAGATGCCGCCGCCTGCAGCGTTAGGGTTCGTAAACTGAATGTTCGTGTACCAGATGCCTGCACCGGTAATCGTGATGTTGTTGATCATGTTGGTTGGGGAACCGATGACCCACATGCTGCTCAGGTTCCATGTACCTTCAGGAATGTACAGTGTTTTGCCGCCGGATACAGCTGCGCTAACAGCGGAGTTGAATGCTGCCAGGTCGTCGTTGCCATCGTTGGCTACAGCGCCGTAGTCTGTTGGCGAAACTGCGTTGGACGGACGTGCGATTGCGTTTGGAACTGCTTCGATTTCCAGGAAGTCGACGCCGTATTCGTTACCGTCGCCATTGGCTTTGGTGATGCGGATTTTGTCGCCTGGTTGCAGAGCGTTGTCAAGCTTGAAGTGAACTTCGTCGAAACGGAACAGTGGACGGCCGCCGCCAGGAGCATCGGCTGGTTGGTCACTGTTGAAGTATTGCCAGCTGTAGTACGAAGTCAGGTTGACGGTTTTTGCTTTGGAGCCGTTGACGTAAACGTCGAGGGAACCGTTCAGACCCATACCGTTGCTGGAGTCTGGCATCGTGAAGCGCATCGTTACGCCTTTGCCGCCTTCGCCGTTGCGGATCGTCCATTCAGCGTAGGAGCCGTTGGAAGGAAGCGCCACATAGCTTTGGCCGGAAGCTTCGGAAGCTGTCAGCGATTGATCGAAGTTTGGAGCGGATTTCACGTTAGCTCCGCCGCCAATTGCAGCATCTTGCGTGTCATAACGCGTGTACGGCATCGTAGCGCCGCGGTCGCTGCTCAAGACGCTCAGGTTTTGCGAGAAGGTATTGTTGGTCGTATCGGTTTCGGTTGTTGCATTGTTGGCATTAGCGGTCGCCAGAACGACGTGAGTGCCCGATGTTGCCGACCATGTACCGGTAGCTGTTACGGTTACGCTCGCGCCTGCTGCCAGTGCCGAAGTGTTGTTGGCTGTTGCGGATACTTGCGTACCGTCAACTTTGAAGCTTACAACTCCAGGCGCTCCGGCTGTTGTGCCTTGGTTTTTCACGGTAGCGCTGAACGTGACTGCATTGCCGATCATAATGAAGGATGGCGTATAGGATACGCTGGTTACGATCAGATCAACGCCTGGCTTAGGAGTGACATTAAGCGTGACTCCCGTGCTGTTGTTTCCTTCGTTCGATTCAGCTGTTGTGTTGGCTTTATCGGCTGTGGCTGTCACAGTGTGGCTGCCCACGCCGGATGCTGTCCATGTTCCGGTGTAGGTTTTGGAAGCGCCTACTGCCAGCGAAGCGGAATCGTTGGCTGTTGCGCTGACTTGGTTGCCGTCCACGGAGAAGGCCAGAACGCCAGGCGCGCCTGCTGCGTTGCCTTGGTTAGTTACAACTGCTGTAAAGGTTGCCGTGCTTCCTGCTTCTACAGAAGTCGGGGAAACGTTCAGGCTGGATACGACCAGATCGGCCATTGGCGTAGTCGTGATGCTGAGGCTTTCCGAATACTGGTTGTTGCCTTCGTTCGATTCGGCGATGCGGTTAACGTCGTCCACCCATGCCGAAACGGTGTGATTTCCTGTAGTTGCTGTCCAGATAGCGGAGCCGCTAGGACCGCCAGTTGCTGTTACGGTAACGGAAGCTCCAGGAGCCAGAGCTGCAGTTGTGTTATCCGACCAGCTAACTTGGCCGCCGTCCACGCTGAAGCTCACGCCGATGATCGTTCCGGCAGGCGTGGAGTTGGTGCCGTTATTTTTGACTACAGCCTTGAAGGTGACAGCGTTTCCTGTGAGCGGCGCTGCAGGCGAAGTCAAGATGTCAGTTACCACCAGATCAGGCTGCCCGTAAGGTGTAGGGGTAGGCGTGCCAGTTGGTGTCGGCGTTGGTGTTGGTGTAGGTGTAGGCGTCGGTGTAGCCGTTGGTGTAGCTGTTGGTGTTGCAGTAGGCGTTGCAGTTGGTGTAGGCGTTGGCGTCGGTGTAGGCGTCGACGTTGTGCCTGTGAACGCTACTTGGATGTTGTCCAGGTTGACGTTGCCGGAATCGCCCGAATCGTATTTGTAAGCGATTGTGTTGTTGCCGGCATTCAGCGTCAAGGTTTCGGTTTTCGTGGACCAAGTGTCCCAGTTTGCCAGGTTAGGCAGGCTGGTTTGTTTCACTTTGCTTCCGTTGACGTAGATGCTGACGGTTTGCGCGTTGCCCATCGCGTTGCCGTATCTCAGCGTGACGTTGTAGTTGCCGGCCGTCGCTGCGTTAACGGTGAACGTGGTGGTAGCGCCTTGTGTCCAGTAGCCGTCAACAAAACCGCTGCCCGTGTAGCCGCTGTGGTCGGTGTTTACTTTCGCGCCGTTGCTCAGAGCGGCAGCTTCAGCTTCGTAATTGCCCGATGGAGTTGGCGTAGGCGTTGCGGTTGGTGTAGGTGTTGCGGTTGCGGTTGCGGTTGGTGTAGGTGTTGGCGTCGAAGTCGAAGTGTTGTACACTTCCAGCTCGGAGATTTGACCTGCAGGCCAGCCGGTGTTGGCAGTGAAGTTGACTTTCACGTAACGCACGCTTGCGCTTGCGAAGTCGATCGTCACGGTGTTGCTGCCCGCTGCGAATGTGTATGTTTGGGAAGCAGCGAGTGTTGTATACGTGGAGTCGTTCGTGCTGCCTTGTACGGACAACGTTTGGTTCCGGTTGCCCCATGCGCTTGGCAGTTTCAGCACGACTTGGTTAACAGAATTAGTGCTGCCCAGATCGACGCGAACCCATTGCGGGAAGGCGTTGTTGACGCTCTCCCAGTAGGAGTTCTGGTTGCCGTCGGTGACATTGCCGGAGCCGTAGACGTCAGCGTGTCCGCTTTCCGTCGTCGACTTGCCCGCAGCCAGGTTCGTTGCCGCCATGGAGATGGCCGGAATCAAAGTCAATTGCGTCAGGAACAAGCTCAGAGCGAGAAAACAAAGTGCAAATGGATTTTTCTTCGAAAACAGTTTTTTTCGAGCCATTCGTTAAACCTCCAGCTTCATAATGTGTAGAACATGGGTCATCCGCAGATACTAACAGTCCGCGTACTCTTTCAAAACCTCCTTCCAAGCAGAATGCGCTTTCATTGGAATCGGATCGACGCTTTTTTTCAACCACCTCCTTGCCGAGACGCGGAACGGTGTGCAGTCAATCGTTTGCCAAAATTTACTGCAATCGCTTCCATTTCATTGTAGGCCTCCTGATCGTGGAACTCGATGAAATGTTTTATGTTTTTCATATGCAATATTACGGACTACGAAAAAAACAACACACGAAAACCTAATCATATCGCATGAATAACAAAATATGTAAATTTGGTCGTCCGACATTCATCGGAAAGGATCGATGGATTGTGCACATCGTCACAGGTCCAAGAGCGGCGCGATGGTGCGCAGCGAGCGGTTTGTCGGGTTAGGGACAAGCGATTTGATGCGATCAGCCAGTTTGCGGAGGCTGATTGACCCTCTTTTGGATGCGGAGTGATGTAGGTTATACTGTTGATAGCATATAGGAAGATCGGCAGTTGCCCATTGTCATTCCTCGGGGATTCAATGGTTGGTTGCTGTCTCGGATTATAGAAAAGGAGAGAAGACGATGTCGGATTATATTTGCAGAATTGAACTGGACGAGATGTCCCCAAAGATTTGGCGGGAGTTTCGATTTCATCCTGACGTAACGTTTCACCAGTTGCACAAAATCATTCAGGCGGTCATGGGATGGGAAAGTTACCATTTATACGAATTTCGCCTGAATGAGAAGGTGATCGGATTGCTCGACCCGACCTTCGCGCATATGGAAAAGCGCAAGCTGCTGAATGCACGGAGGGAGGTCGTTCAGCAGCATGTTGGCGAAATCGACTCCAGTTTTACCTATGTCTATGATTTTGGGGATAATTGGAAGCATACGGTTACATTCATGAAAATCGACTCCGCGGTATCCGCAGCACCGTTCTGTCTGGATGGAGCCCGCAATTGCCCGCCGGAAGATACGGGAGGCGTATGGGCCTATCAGCATATGCTGGAAGTGCTGCGCACTCCCGATCATTCGGAGCGAGCCGAGTTTATGGAGTGGGTTCGAGCAGGTTATGATCCTGAATATTTTGCATGCGAGGAAATGAACCTGAGGCTGCGAAAGCAAACGGACAAGCTGATTCCCAAATCTCTGGTTCAGCGGACGGAGAATAAAAAGCCCGTGAAGCTTACGAAATCGGCGCTGAATAAGCATCTGAAACAACTAAGCCACGACCAGTTGATCGATTTGGTGAAGGCTTGTTATGGCTCCAGCAAAGAGATGGAGAAGTTTCTTGCTGTTCGCATACTGGGCGATGAGGCGGTGGAGTCCCTGTTTCAAGTGTATCGCAAGAAGGTCGAGCACGAGTTTTTCCCTGAACGGGGGTTCGGCAAGCTCAGGCTTCAGGAAGCCAGCAAAGCGATCGCGGAATTCGAGCGGTTGACCGGGAGCGTCAAGTACAGTCTGGAACTGCGGCTGATCTATGTCGAAATGGGGGTGTCCTTTACATTGACCTATGGAGATATCGATGCGCGCTTCTATTACAGCATGGTATCCATGTATGTCGATATCATTGATATATTAAATGAAGATGATACAGTCGAGTTGTTCGATGAATATGAGGAACGCGTCGAAGCGATTGTTTCCCAAACGGAAGGGATCGGCTGGGGGTTTCATGACGATTTGGCGGACCTGCATACGCAGCTACGCTGGATTTAGCTTTAGGCAGCGCATAGCGTTGAAGACCCGGCTATCAGGCCACACGGTGGACGGTTTATTTTGTCCGTACAGGCACTCCTGGGCACACGCCTACATACATTGTTACTAATCACATCATGGGGGTGGATGGAATGCCGGGCTTGTTTGCTGCGATCGCTTTGGTGATCAAGCAGTTGACGCTGCTGGTCTCTTATGTCAAAAACAATGCGTTTCCTCAGCCTCTGACCGAGGAAGAAGAAGAGCGGCATTTGCGCCGGATGGCCGAAGGCAACGAGCATTCACGCAATATGCTGATCGAGCATAATTTGCGCCTGGTCGCGCATATCGTCAAGAAGTTCGACAATACCGGCCAGGAATTGGAGGATCTGATTTCCATCGGTACGATCGGCTTGATCAAAGCCATTGAAAGCTTTTCGCCAAACAAGGGCACGAAACTCGCCACCTTTGCTGCGCGCTGCATCGAAAACGAAATTCTCATGAACCTGCGGGCGCAAAAAAAGACCCGGAAGGACGTCTCGCTGCACGACCCGATCGGAACGGACAAGGAAGGCAATGAAATTACGCTGATCGATATTCTCGGCACGGAAGCCGATGATGTGGTGGATAAAGTGCAATTGAAAATTGAAAAAAGCAAAATTTATCGCAACCTGGATATTCTGGATGAACGCGAGAAGGAAGTCGTGGTCGGGCGCTTCGGGCTCGATACCGGGGGCGAGGAGCGGACGCAGCGGGAAATTGCCAAGGAGCTTGGCATTTCGCGGTCGTATGTGTCGCGGATTGAGAAAAGGGCGCTCATGAAGTTGTATCATGAGTTTTATAAAGCGAAGCGGTGAGTTGCAAACGTCATCATATCTTAAAAGAGTGTTCCAGGTCATGAAAATGTCCGTGGGACCTTTTTTATTTTGTGCTATAAAAAGCACCATTAGAGATATGAATGTCATAGGTCATGACACCGGCGGCGGGGACGAGTTGCATGGCTGCCGGCTCAACAACCTTGTATTTATGCGGTGGAAGCGGATTTTTTGATGTTGGGGGATGGGCAAGGGCCAGTTTTTACCTGATCTTTTTTTGAACTGAGAACAAATACAAACCGTCCTTACCCGTCGAAAAAAAATTGGTAGAGTAAGATTACCCGAAGCTTGTGTCCTGATGGTGCGAAGGGATGCAAATCGTTGACTATACACAGACATTACCTATTTCAAAGGAGGAAAGCAAGTGATCGTCAACAAATTTATGAAAGCGCTTTTTTTGCTGCTGCTTCCGGCGTTGTTTCTGAGCGTTTCGGCTGAAGCGGATTCCGATGTCGGGTCAGGCGGGGATTTCAGCTACAGCATCCCGATCTCGCTTCCCGCGGGCACGCACGGCATGCAGCCTCAGCTTTCGTTGCTGTATAACTCGATGGGCGGCGATAGCCTGGTCGGCGTCGGCTGGGGCATCGGAGGCATTCCCGTCATCACCCGAGACGGCCGATACCCGATTCATTTCGATGGCGGGGACCACTATATGTTTATGGGACAGAAGCTGCTCGTGGATGCAGACGGCAACTATCATACGGAAAATGAAAGCCATTTGCGCATTCAGGCGTTTAACCTGAACAGCAGCCAATCGTATTGGGTGGTCACGCAAACGAACGGAAACAAAATGTATTTCGGGTATGTTCCAGACCTGGACAACAACGGACACATTCAGGCGGTTGGGCAAAATGGGAAGGCGCTGCTCTGGTCGCTGAGCAAGGTAGAGGATACCAACGGCAATTTCTACACGATTTCTTACCTGCAAGACGACACGGGGGCGTATTATCCCGACGAAATCAAATACACGCAAGGGAACGGAATTTCCAAATTCAAAACGGTCGATTTCGTTTATGGCGCAAGACCGGATTACTGGACCAAATATATGCCAACCCAGATGAAGGTTACGCAGCGGTTGACGGATATTTATGTGAGGGTGGACGGGGCGCAGCTGAATCACTACAAATTAACGTATGCGCGGAGCAGCTTCACGGGGCGCAGTTTGTTAAAAAGCGTGCAAACTTACGGCACGGATGATCAAAGCGCCAATCAGCCGGTCACGTTCGCCTATTCGCAAGAAGGGGGCAAGCCGCAAGATTTGCAAATTGTCGTTCCGGGCAGCGGGCAGGCCGGCGACCCGTATCAAACCACGCTGGACCTTCAGGAAACGAACCTGATCACCGGCGATTTCAACGGCGACGGCTTGAGCGATTGGATCCGTCAGGAAAAAGGGGACTGGGCCAACGATAACGTAAACTCGTTTCAGATTTATTACTCGAAAGGAGACGGCACTTACGATATTGTAACGCCTCATTCGGATCAAGAGAGCGCTCCGGGAGGCGCTTCTTACAGCGTCGGCAAAGATATCTTTCAATATGACTTGAAAGCGGAAAATGGAGACGGCGATCCGCAAAACGGCGCCAATCTGCTTGTCGGCGATTTCAACGGCGACGGTAAGGATGATTTCCTCCGGCAAGAGAAAGGAAACGGCAGCTGGGGCAGGGATACGATCGATTCGTTCGAGGTGTATTTTTCGCAAGGACAACCGTCTGCGGGCGAACAGCCGTTTGTCCGAGTAAAACCCGGGAGCAATGTGGCCGGCGATCTGTTTCAGGATTTGCTGCGCGATCATCCGGCGGTCGAGCCGGCGCTTGGAGACACCGTGCGGACGAAACTGGCGGTTGGCGACTTCAACGGCGACGGAAAATCCGATTTCGTGGCGATTCGCCCGAATCAGTGGGTGAAGGTCTACTATTCGGAAGGAGACGGGAATTTTCATTCCGTTGATATCACCCTGCAATTCTGGGGGGCTGGTATTGGCGCCGATGGGACAAGCGTCACCAAGACGATATCCCAAGTTTCCGACGCCATGGTGGGCGACTACAACGGAGACGGCAAAGCCGATCTGCTTTATTTCGTCGGCGGACAAGATTCCGGGGGAGTCAGGTTTCGGCCCTACTGGGCGATATTTGGCAGCGAAGGCGTTATTGCAGAAAAAAGTGTTGCGCTGCCGCAAAATAAAGTGGGATTCCCTGCAGCCAATCCTTACCCGGGAGCTGCGATCGACTACAATGCTTTGGAATATGCCATCGGCGATTTCAATGGCGATGGCCGTTCCGATGTCGTGCAGAGCATTCCGTTCGACAGCACCGGGGTGAAAGATCCGGGCGACGGGGAAAGTATTTTGGATAGTCGTTTGAGCTCGCACTTTTTTCGGATCTACCTCAGCACGAACGGCGGATACGAAACCTGCGACTATGCAGACCCGCAAGTGATAGAAAGGGCAAAGGTGATGGATTACCACACGAATGCCCCTCTTAGTACGATGAGGGTAGGCGATTTTAACGGCGACGGGAAAAGCGATATTGCCGATCTCGCGATCGACCCGGAAGGTTTAACGTATCATGGAGGTCCTTTCTATAGCTATGACTTCCTGGGCCTGTATTACTCAGTTGGCGATTATACAGCTTCGTCCTTGTTCCAAGCGGGCATCTTTGATGAATGGACACCGCTATGGAGTGAAAATTCTTTGTTTGTTCCTTTGTCAATTGGTTTAACGGCGGGAGATTTTGACGGAGACGGCATGATGGATCTGCTGCAACAATACAGCGACCCGCCGCAAGGAATCCCGAATATGGAACAGTTTTTGTCCGGCAACCGCCATCCCGATCTGTTGCTGCGGGCCGACAACGGGTACGGCGGCGTTACGCAGATCGGCTACAAATCGTTGCATCAGTCGGGAGCGGCGAATCCTACATTTTCCCGGCTTGTTCCAGGAGCTTTCAGCCCGGCGGATATTCCCTTTACCCCGCCGCTCCCGCTCGTCAATCAGATCACATACGATGATGGGGTCGGAAATTCATACACGGACCAATATCTATACCGCGGCGGCCTGATTCATACAGGACCGGTAGCGGAGCGCAAATCGTTGGGATTTCAAACCATCACGCAAATGGATGCGTTGGGGAACCAGACCGAGACCGAATATAATCAAAGCGTCGATCTGGCGGGGACAGTGCGCAGCAATACAGAATACGCCTACCGCACGGATACCGGAACGCTCGCGAAAAACGCCCAAACGACTTATGAATATGAGGTTCAGCATTCGCCTGAGGGTATCGCCACCGTGCATGTGAGCAAAACCATGACGGATTATTTTGATCCGGGCAGCGGCGCGTGGATCGATGCAACTGCGATGGTGTACCCGGCGTACGACAGCTACGGAAATCTGACGAGACGGATCAACATGGGCAGTCTCAGCGATCCTGCGGACGATTATGAAACGGATTACCGTTATGCCTATAATAGGTCTGATTATGTGATTATGCCCTATGAGCAAACTGTGCGTGCATACGATCCGCTGACAGGGACGACAGGGGCGATCCAATCCGATGTGAAAATGAACTATGACAGGCTGTCCGACGGACAAGTCGCCAAAGGCAACGTGACCAGGACTCTGAATTGCGCCAATGGCGCTGAAAGCTGCAGCGCATGGGAGATCTCTCAAGATCAGCAGTATGATACCCATGGAAATCTTGTGTCCTCCGTAGATGCCAATCGCAATGAACAAAAAACAGTGTTTGACTCCTTTTACCATCAATTGCCTACCCGAATCTCCAATGCGCTCGGGCAAACCAGCATGGTCGCTTATGACAACCTGGGCCGGGCCATATCGGCTACCGACATCAATCAACGGACCGTTACAACGGTTTACGATGCGTTGTCCCGTCCAACTGCGGTGATTACACCCGGCACGGACGAGAATCATCCCGAGCAAGCCTTCACTTATGAACTGAATCGGAACAGCGACGGAAAAATCATAGGCGTGTGCACCGTCATGTGGAATCATCCAGATTTGAACTCGCGGCAGATCGTCGACGGGATTGTCCAATATACCGCGGAGGCAGTGCAAAGCTCTTGCAAGGATGGCATGGGGCAAACGATCCAGACCAAGACCCGAACCGGAGACGGTTCGTATTCGACCGTGGATACGCTCCGCGTCTACGACGGTCACACCGCTGTCACTTATACGTCCGTGCCGTATATGACGGCGACGCTGGCCCCTACGGACAGACAACCTCAGTCCGGTCAAGCGACTGCCGACAAGCAATATTTCACCAGTCAGGGAGCGGTCACGGAGCACGTTGCTCCAGACGGCACATCCGCCAAAACGGTAGTGGTCAGCCCGTTCTTTACGTTGGACTACGCCGCCGGCTCAAGCGTTCCCGACACGAAGACGTATTTTGACGGGAACGGACGAGCGGTAAAAGTCGAAGGATTGTCCGCTTATGCCACGTATGTGTATCGGCCGGGTACGACGCTGCAGGCCGCAAAGAAGCAGTATGACAAAGAGGGAACCCTGCTGTCGAGCTCGTCTACAAGCTACAATTTGCGCGGCCAAATAAGAAGCGTAGACGATGCCGATATGGGGCATTTGACTTATACGTACGATCCTGGCGGTCGATTGAAGACGTTCAGCGATGCGAAGGGCCAAACGGTTCTCTACAGCTACGACGACTTAAATCGCCTGACCCGCATTCAATACCCGGGCAACAGCACGAAGTATATGTATGATGAGCACGGTAACAAGGGATACCTGACGACTGTACGTTACAATAGTGGCAACAGCGAAGGGAGGGATCAATATACTTACGACGCGATGGGCCGTGTGGCTTCCATGTCCCGAACACTGAACGTCAACGGTGTGCCCGTAACCAAAACCATGAGTTACAGCTACAATGCGCTTGGCAATCTCCAAACCGTCACCTACCCGGACGGGGAGCAGGTAACGAATGCTTACCGCGACGGACGATTGCAGGCAGTATCCGGCGACGCTGCGTATGTAAGCGCTGTTTCCTACACGAACTGGGGCGCGGTATCGCAGCTCGCCTACGGCAACGGCACGACAGTCAACTACGGTTACAAGGACCCGGCAAGCGGCAAAGGAACGTCCTACTTGCTGGATTCGATTTCGGTCAACGGGGGCCATGTAGCATTGCATGAATCGTATAGCTACGATAACCGGTATTTGCTGACGAATATGACCGACCAGACCGATGCGCGATACAATCAGGTTTTCAGTTATGATGAATTGTATCGGTTGACGCAGGATGCCTTCCCTGCTTCGGACCAGGGAAAACAAGAGTTTTCCTATAATCCGGCCAACGGTATTGCCGCACAGAACAACCGGGCGCATACGTACGGCGACGCTGCGCACCCGCATGCCGTCACCGACGACGGCACATTCCGCTATACCTATGACGCTAACGGCAATATGACTTCCCGCACGCCGATTGTCACCCGATTCAAATATACCCTTGTTACCAGCAGCGTAGGGAAGGCTACGCCGACGACGCCGAAGTATCTTCGTCATCAGAACGGTCAAGGGAAAGTGAGCGAGCTGGGTTCGAATGATCCGCTGATAGCGGATTCCCAATGGAAAGTCGTTCCGGGTCTGGCGGACCCCCACGCGGTGTCGTTTGAATCGGTGAACTACCCGGGTCAATTCCTGCGTCATCAGAACGGCGAGCTGTGGTTGGCTGCAAACGACGGAAGCGACTTGTTCAAAAAAGATGCGACCTGGTGGATCGAACCTTATCCGTCAGACGGTTCCAGGAAACAGATCCGGTCGTATAACTATCCGCAACAATACATTGGCGTCGACAACCAGAATTTGCTGAAGCTCGCGCCAAACGCCGCCTTGTTTATTGTCGAGAATGCAGCGAGCGGAGAACGGCGCGACTTGGCCTACAACAGCACCAATCAGTTGATTCGCGTCACAGATACGAAAGACGGAGCCAGCACGGTGATCGCTTCTTATGCTTATGATCCGTCCGGGCAACGTATTATGAAAACAGAGGGCTCGACAACGACGTACTATTGGTTCCCGCAATATGAGGAAACGTATGTGGACGGCCAATTGACTGCATCCGACAAGTACTATTACGCCGGCAGCTACACGCCTGTGGCGTGGCGGCACAACGATGCGCTTTATTACCTGTATACGGATCATCAAGGTTCGGTTGCGCGGGTCGCGGACAGGCAGGGCAATCAGGTCGGAATGGCGCATTACACGCCTTATGGAGCGATGGCCGACGCGTCAGGGGTTCTCCCCGAATTCCGTTATACAGGTCAAATTTGGGATGACTCAACAGGGCTGTACTACTATAATGCCCGCTATTACGATCCGATGCTCGGGACATTTATTACGGCAGATACAGCTTCGCCCGGATATGATATGAATCGGTATGCGTACGGCGATGCGGCTCCGAGTATGAATGTCGACCCATCCGGGCATTATGCGGTAGCGGCCGTCGGCATCATCGGGGCGGGATTGACCGTTGCCGGTGTGATCTCTTATGGGGTTGGGGCAGCCGGCAAAGCCGGAAACAATCAGGCGGCGATGATCGCCGGTTTGACGCTGATGGGAGTTGGCCTTTCCTTGGTGGGCGGCGCAATCGGTTCTGTTGCGATGGAAAGTATGGAAACTGTCATTGGAATCAGTGTAGAAGGTGTGCAATTGGGCTCAGTGACCGTAGGGTCGATTGGGCAAGCTGTGAGTACCGGAGTTTCGCTGGTCGGACAGGCTTTCCTGAGCAATGTGTTCGAATATGCGGTATCTCGGGATTCGGTTGCCTTGAGCTATCAACGGAATTTGGTCGACGCCGCGATTTTCTTTGCCGGCGGCGTATTTATGGGCGGAATTACGTCCCAAGGGGCGCTAAGGTATTTGTATAGAAAAGGCGCCAATAGTTTGGTTCGAGAGATTACCGATGTGTGGACCGTTGAATTTCGCTCTGCGGACGACTTTTATGTAATGGCGCAGAATTTCACAAAGAGTTATGGATTAACCGGATGGGGGGAGGGGATACTCGGCTACGGAATGGGCAATCTTTCGTTCGGTTTCGTGTTCATGCCGGCCATGAATGTGGCTCGACATGCGGCCAATCCGAATGATGGCTCGAATCGCTATATTGACGGTGTTTCATGGGTATTCGATCCCCTTTCTTTCGCACGCGGCGCAACAACGACGTTCATCGATAAGGGGATTGGCAAATTCTTTGGGAAGTTCGCGGAAAAAGCAGTAAACTTTCCCGGAAGTTTTTATTCTCCTCTCAAAAGCGCCAGCATGCAGACAATTGAAGCGGTAAGCAAACGAGTTGGTCTATTCTCTGCTTATATTGGACAATATCCCTGGTAATTGTCCCGGCGACGAGGCCAAACATTAAAGAGGTTTTCCCGCGAGTCCCGCAAGGGCGGACGGGAAAGCCTCTTTAGCTTGTGATAAGCGTGCACATGGAAGCCGCTAAACAACGCCCTGCATGACGAACAAGCCCCGGAGCAGCACATTCCGAGGCTTGTTGGGGCGCCCGTCAGGGCAGTTGATTGTAAGGTTTTTTCGAGTCGTCGATGGCTTTCAGCTTGTCTACGTTAACCTTGGTATAGCCGTAGCCATGGTCGTACTTTTTGGCGAACGGCTTGGTATGGCCGTAGTTTGGCGGCGTTTTGTCGTCGGCATAATGCGTATGAACAACGGCGATATCTTCATATTTGGTTTTGAGGTTGTCCGGCTCCTCGACCTGGAACTCCGCGCCGCGATTGCCGGGAGCTCCGTATTTCTCGGAAAACGCCAGTTTGGTGATTTTGCCGGCGTTGACATCTGAGATCAATTCAATAAACGGCTGGATAAACGGCTTGAATTCCGATTTTTCATCCGATGCTTCAATGGGATAGAAGGTGCTTTTGACCGCTTCGTACAGCACGAAGGCCAAATAGATTTTCCATTGGGCTGCAAAGGCCGTCGCCGAGGTGACGACTTCCCAAACTTTGGTCCCGGCAAGCGTAACCTTGTCCGCTAGCCAGGCGGTCAAAATGTCGTCTGCATCCGATTCGCAATATTCGATCGTTTCCTGGTTCGTCCAGGTGTCCACATCGGGCATTTCGGGATATTGCGCTTGGATGGCGTCCCGCAAATCACTCAGCCAGGCTGCAGGGGCCAGCTTCCATTCTCCGCTGCCCACAATGCCGTTGATAAACGCTTCCTGAATTTCGCTGGCGGTAACGGCCTTATCCTTCATGACCTCGACAAGCCCCGGATTGCCCTTGCCCTGTTTGCCTTCGACGATCGCCGACGTATCGTCGTACAGCAGGCGCGCATATTCCATAAAGATCGGATTGGCTTCGCCCAGATCGGCCGGCTTGGGCCTTGCTTCGTCAATTTGACCGTTGCCTTTTTTGGGATAGGAAATCAACGTTCGTTGAATGACGGCCGGCCCGACTGCGCTGCGGCGAATGTCGCCGGCTGCCCCGGCTGCGGTCAACTGCGCCGGCTGTGCTTCAACTGTCGCGGGGATTGCTTCCGTCTCCGGTGAAGAGGCGTCGCCGCCGGAGCGCGCGACCTTGCGCTGCAAGGCCGGAGCGCCCGCGTCTGCTGCGCCGGCTCTGAACATTTGGGCGACGGCCTGGTTGCCGATCGTCTGGTGCAGGCCGGATATGCTGCCGGGCGACAGCGAATACGGCGAGCCCATACCGCCTCGCGCTGCGTCGCTTCGTTCCGCCTGCCGTCCCTTGGCGGCTTCTTGCTCCAGCGGCTGCGCCGGCGAACCGCCGTTGCGCCGAATCACATGTTCCATCGGTGCCATCTCCTTCATCCGCTATCTTTTGTTTCTTATCATACCATAATTGTCCCAAAAGATTGCAGATACGTTAATTGCATAGTAAAATAAGTTTTTTTATCGACTATACAATCAAGCTGGCAGCAAATATATGCAGATTCGGACAGACCGGAAGTTGAATAGCTGCAATGCGTCTTCGACTGCGAACCTTTAGAAAATTAGTAAAAAGAAAGTGAGCTTCATCGATAGGGCCCAATAGACGATTGGCAATTTTTGAATGCCAGAATATTTGATCATTGAATTGTGGTATCTGGCAGTTCCATTCGGAGAATTCTAGAATAAGTTCGATAGATTCATTGTTTTCATAATGAATAACGACACGTTCGGAAAAACTTCCATACTCGCTGCAGCCTAACAGGGAGATGCATTTAGCATAATGGTATGGAATTTCAAGCGTCTGTCCCAAACAAGAGATGTTATCATTAATTTGAATTGATGTCTTGGGTGATATAAACGTCAATTTTCCTGATCCTATTATGGGGGTGTCTGGAAAGGTATCGCTTAAAAAATAATATCCTGTCCCGGTCAAATCCGCAGTGTTATCGTCCCAATTACCGATACCATGATTATTGAAATACTTGAATAAATCTAAGTGAATGATATTACCGATCGTTTCCAAGGGTTGTGAAGCAGCAGCGGAATGAATATGCACGTTTAATACTCCGACTTGAAGGTAATGCTTCATAGCTGCGACGGCTTCCTCTTCAAGATCTGCGACTTCAAGCAATTTATTAATTAGAAGCTGTTTATTTCCTTCAAAATGCTCGTTATTTGAATAGCATTTGTAAGCCAATTTGGTAGCAATCATCCACATGCTGCCCATACTTTCAAACTTTTTTATAAGCCCGGTCAAGTTAGTTTTGTTTTGGTCCATAAATAGCGAGATGTAAGCAAGAGACGTACTGAACTTTTTTCGATTCCTGCTAATAGTATTCATGCTTGCAAACAACGGAGCATGATGAAAATCTTGATCAATAAATCCATAAAACTCATTTTTTATATCTTCGCTATTCATGTTCGTAAAATCACGAATCAAATTTTTTATACTGGAGATCGTTTTTTGATTAGCATGAAGTTGAAGAACGTCGTGAAAAAAATCATTAAGATCGGGTTTACAATCAACCGAGTCTGCAAATTGAAACGAATACATTTCTTTACAAGCAGACATGAAACTCACAATGTGAAATTCTAATTGATTTTTATTGTAGTACGGGTCAACACAATATAGCTTTCCTTGTGCTTCGTTCAAACCTGTAATTAAAAAGCAATGCTCGCCTTCATATTCTGCATCTCCGAAATGCTCGTCCCACGGAATAAATCTGGCATCAACGCACGCTCCTAATGGATGTTCATTATAAAGTGCATCTCGAAGATGGGTGAGTGAAGCTGTAGCAGAGGTCGTTATTTTTATTCCGTGGTATTTTTCCAAATGCTCGTTAGATACAGTGCCTCCATGAAGTCTTGTTCCAATCAAGCCATCTACGTTTTCCAAGTCATAATCAAGATTCCATTCTGTTGAAAAATACATTTCATATCTTCGGCCGGCCCATATAGCTACATTGGCAACAAGCAGTTCGTAACAATCAAGCGCATTGATTTTGATGGGTTCGATGTCTAGCAAAGAGAGTTGCATAGTTTTACCTTCCTAACCGTATGCGAAAAACCATTGTTTCCAAGCATGCTTTTTGCTGCTCGGGTCAGTTTACAATGTCGTGAAAGCAGTGGTTATTCATCTTTTTCTCATTGTAAGGTTATTGGTTTTAGTTCTTCGAGTTCTTCGATAATAGTGGAAAGACAGTTCTTTTCCGAATTATACATTATATGTAGTTGTTCCTCTGCTTTACTTAAGGCTGCGAGATTTCCACTCATGATGTATTTTAGTATCAAGTTTCTAATGACCTGAGCTTTCTTTTCCAATTGGAACAAGTCATAGTTTTTTTGTAAAAATCCCTGCTCTTTAAGAAATTGAACAATCATATATAAAGCTTTCTTATGCTCTAAAAATACATGAAAGGAAGTCAAATGCAAGCGACCCGAGTCCGAATGATCGCGTGCTGCTACTAGGTCTGACGAAAATCTGCGATATACGTACTCCATACCAACTGATTCGTCTGGATTCAAATTGCGATCCATACGATAGCGGGCGCGGGTGTCGTAACCGTTGATATAGTCTTGAAGTAAGCTTTTGATAAGAGCAATATCCGTAGCATAATCGGTTCCTTGTCGTGGTCGAATCAATTTGGCTCCGTCAAAATAGAAATCTTCAGGTGAGGTTTCTCGAAAGGCTTGATCCATTTCAACAAAAGGAATCGGGGAGAAACTGAATTTCTCGTCGAAATAAAATCCGCCTGTGTGAAAAATTTTCTGTTCTTCATCGTAGCCGTAAATAAGGATCGGGTGCGGGGATTTAAATTTATGAAACTCTGGACACATCGAGATAAACTCGCAATTGATCACCAGATAAATATAATTGTATTCATTGATTGATTTAATCAGAAACTCTGTGATTGTACTGCAAAAATTGTTAATCGTAGCTTGATGAATATGCTGGATATCCAGAAGAGGACACATATGGAACCCTCTATATAGAAAAGAATAAAAATCAACCCAAGCTGCCAATTCGGGATTATGAACCACCCTAAGCTGAATATAGTTGCTGCAAAACCAGGGCATGTAGACCTCGGGTTCGTAGAGCGCGGTCAAAATCGATAAAAGAGTCGTATGATGTTGGTAAGGAGTAATGAACGGATATTGCACCGGCAGTACAGTTGTTTTCATATTGCTCTCCCGTTAAAAGTAGTCGGCTATCCACGGAGTCGTAAGTGGAATCATTTTTTCCAAAATAGATATGGTAGCATAGTCTGCTTGCAATCTGCCAATCCGTTGTAAAGCAGCAGGTCGTTTGTAGCCCATAAGCATGCTGGTCAAAGTGCCAATATCACAGCAAGCGTAGTACTGAATCCGGTCAAGGGTCATAGGAAAACGTTCACGATGAATGGTTTGAAGCCTGTTGCTTTCAAAATGTAATGTGTAGACTCCGTGATTCAGATCTAGCAAAGAATCGTGTACGTCTAAAGTCAAAGTGATTTGTTGATCTGGTGCCCAAAAGGGGTACTTTTGCAGAAAGGCACTTGTATGAACGATTCTTCCCATAAAGTAGGGGCTTTGCGTTTGAGAGAAAGCAGGTTCACGGAGTAGAAACGACAAGTCATCATCTATAGGTGTATGCAGAACGATGGAGCGAGTCGCCGCTTGTTGGCCGATAAAGGTTAGAAGTTCTTGTCGTGCCTCTTCATTGCAGCAGAATAGTTCATTGACCTGTAGCTTGTCATGCATTGGGGAGTAGCAAACGTAACCAACTATTTCATAGTTTTGGTTGCAATAAACTGCCCATGAACTTCCTTCCGTTCGAAAAAAGATATGCTTCATCCACCAATCCTCATTGCGTTGTAGCGAGCATGTATACTTGACGGCCATTTGTTCATAAATTGGCTGGAGCAATCGCCAATCAGGGTCAACCAAACGGATGTGACCTTTGGAGGGCAATCGATTTGTAAGCTCGACGTTGTTAAGTGTAAATGTAATGCGATCGCAGACAGTTTCCCAGCCAAACTGTCTATAGAAGGAGAAGGCTGTTGGCGCTAGGAGGGACAGGGGCACTTCTCTGCGATAAAGCTCATAGAGCGCCTCGCGAAGAATCTTACTTACTGCCCCTTGTCGCTGAAATTCCGGTCTTGTAGCGACTACAGCAAAGCCCCCCGCTTTATAAATCTTACCGTGCACAAATACATCCAGAGAGAGTAAAGCCATTCTCGAGATCAACTTATTGTCGCGCAAACATCCCCAAATCGTTGCTGGTTCGATTCTTTGCAATCTCGCTTGGATCATTTGCGGGGATAAGTGAACGCCAAAGGCTTCAGCAGCAAGCAGCAAGCTGTCTTCTATTTCTCCAGGTCGTAGTTGTCTCACCATATCCATAATTTCTTTCCCCTCCGGCAGCGATGTCTCTTATTGCTTTATACAGTGTATATAGTAGCGGCCGTACTCATCTTTAAATCCAAACTCCGCAGAAGCTTCCCACATTTCAATGGAACCGAACCCGGCTTGTGAAAGCAGAAATGTAATTTGTTCAGCGGAGTAGCAGCGCTCAATAATCGTAACATCCAATCGCTCCCAAATATCCGTTTTCAAAAACAGTGTAACTTGGTTCGTTCCTATTTGGCTGCTGCTGTCAAAAACCATTGTGTCTACGCATACATGGTCATCTTGGACAATTTGGAACGCTTGATTGTTCCATCTGTGCAGATAACCTTCCTCCATGTTGAGATCGAATAAAAACTTGCCCCCGGGTCGAAGCGCGTTGCAAATATGTTGGAACACCTGCAGCAGTTCCTCTGGGCTTGTAATATGGTTGAGGCTGTCAAAAAAGGAGCAGGCAGCGTCAAAACTGACATCAAAGCCAAAAGATTCGCGAATATCGCCTACAACAAACTGTCCATCTGGATTATTTTTTTTCGCGAACTGAATCATAGCCGGAGAACCGTCTATACCAGAACTGCACATCCCTCTTTTGGAGAGCAGTTGTGCAAGTTGACCTGTTCCACAGCAAACATCGAGCAAGGATAACGGCGCGTTTGTTGACGGTTGCCACACTTTTTCTATAACGGGCAGTACTTTACGTGCAGAAGTTCGACCCCAATATTTATTCCAAAACCATGCGTAGTTATCGTATTCATTATAAATGTTAGGCTGCTCTCCGGTTTGCACCGACATATAAATCCTCCTTACGTGAAATTTGCTATACAACCATCTTGGAAATATAGTTGCTTAGATCTTGTATGCTTGGAAAAGATTCAATCACAAGGTCGTCGTCATCGAACAAAATATCCAGATGATTTTCCAAATCGACAATAATTCGGATAAATGAAAATGAATCTATGAGAAGATCTTCGACGAGTCGATGTTCGAGTGTAATGTCTGTTTTGCCCGTCACGATTTTCAAACGCTCAAGAACTGCTTGATTAGTTGCTACGTGCATGCGATGATTACTCCTTTCGATCCAAACTAAACTACAGCGAGAGAATCAATCAATTTTTGGCGATCAACTTTGCCCATTGGAGTCAGAGGAATGTAATCGACCCACTGTAATCCCCTCGGCCAGCAAGCTGCGGTAAGGCGTTCTTGCAATGCGGTGTTGATACTGGACTGATTTTCGATTGCAAAGTGGTTCCCGACCAAAAATATATAAATATCTTCTTCGCGGTTCTCGTTGAGTTTGCTTATCGCTACTGCATCAAAGACTCCCGGAAGCTGCCGGCATACTTGTTCGATTACGGAAGGATCGATCTTTTGTCCGGCCTTATTGATGGTATATTGTTGTCTGCCTTGCAAGTACAGGTAACCGTCTTGGTCCACGTAGCCTATATCGCCCGTCTCATACCAGATACCGTCGAAAACAGCCGCCGTTTTATCAGGTTCCTGGAAATAACCTTTAAACAGGAACGGGCTGTGAACAAATAGTCGGTCGTCCTCTGAACGTAAGTAGACTTGAGGAGACAACCTTCCGACGCTTCCTTCTCGGATCGCTGCATTTGGCTTGTCGTAGGCAATAAGCAAAGCCTCTGTAGAACCGTAAAATTCCAGGACACATGTATTAAACAAGGTTTGAAATTGCAGACGATCTTGGTGGAACAACTTGGCGGAACTGCATAGAACAAACGATAAGTTTGATGCATCTGTAAGTTGAAAACGATGTCTCATTTCTAGCAATGCACGCAGCATAGACGGGACAGCCACCAGTACACTACCCTGGTGTTCGGTCAGCAAACGGTCGAAAGTGGCGGCTATTCTTGCATTGAAGGGAGGCGTGAGCAAAACGCACGCCCCGAAAAGGAACGGAAGCAACACGGAAAAGCACCATCCGTCTGCATGTTCTACCGGTAACGGTTGAATAATACGGGTTGAAGAATTCAATCCGATGGCTTGCCCATACTCCAGAAAGTTTGCCATTACGGCTCCATAAGACAAAACTACACCTTTTGGTGTACCCGTCGTACCAGAAGTATAGAGGATGGCAATGATGTCGTTATGACGGATTAAACGTTGTCTATATTTCTCATCTTTCCTTGACCACGAAGGGTCATCGTATGCGAAATCTTCGGCAGAAATCGTGATCCATTGTTCTGGACTAAAGGATCGATAGGGATGATCGGAACAAGTAATCCACGCAACCGGTTTTATCGTAGACACAATGCTTTCAAGCTGCTCGCGATTCAAGGATGAAGGTATCGTAACGGTGATTGCTCCCAATTCCATCAGTGCGAAATGTACGAGCGTATATTCCAGTTGATTGCTTATGACAAGCATAACCTTATCGCCTTCTTGGACTCCTGATCGAGACAAGTAACCTGCAACCCGTCCTGTCCACGCTTGGAGATCGCCATAAGTCATGATGCGCTTGCTGTAAGGTTCGACAATAAACGGATTTTGTTCATTTTGCCGGCAAATTCGATGAAATCTTTGCATAGTATCTCCCCTCCAGATGTGAAGATTTCGTTGTAGTAACGATATTAGCTACTTTGCAGGCCAAATTGGGACGAAAACAACATCCCTATAATAAGCACAACGATCTAGGGTGTCCGATGGGGCGGCATGAGGTTCATATTTGATGCCGGCGAGATCGTAGGCATACAGGAAATGTCCGGTCAGCGGATAATCGTGAGCCACAGGATGATACGGATACGAGAAAGTCGTGGGATCTTCTAAGCTGTGTAGTCCGCTTACAGCAACGATATATCCGATGTGGGCAAATATGTACAATGGAGAGTCCAGCGGTAATTCTGCCCAGCCTGCGGTTTCTGTATGTACGATCCAATTTGTTTCAAATAGAAGGATTCCTGCATCCATATTCCAAAGCTGGACGCGGCAATCACCGCTGCAGGGGCCCATAACATAGGTACGAATCTTTACAATGTGACCTGCCTGTCGTGTGAAGAAACGAATCCCTGTCATGTATGCCAGTGGTTCCAAACTGGTAAAGGGGGCAGTCCGTTCATTGAATAACGTATCTTTGCCTGTGAAAATATGCGGTTGAAAAATTGAAGTCAACTGCAAGCCGTCTTGAAAGGCGGGGACAGGTGCCCAAGTCCGGGAAATATACCCGTTTTCTTCGCAGTAGACGGCCAATTCCGTAGGAACCTCCGCCTCTCCCGTAAATTGCAATACCAATTGACCTGATGGGTTTATAAGCACTTGATCAAGGGAAGAGGTATGCAAAGCGCGAACATAGAGCGCTTCTTCATCGACTGTCACCAAACGCGGTTCGTATTCCGTCAATCCAGAAGTGATGCCAGCAAGCATCGTTTCCCAGTTCTCTGGAGTAATGTTGGCAATAAATTTTCCCCTCCAAGAGTCTTCGTGTGTAAATAAATTTCCCGGAACCTTGCTGTCAAAACAACGTCGCAATATAGCAATACCTCGGGACATGGCCGCGGTCGTATCGCTATACTGCCCGGGACCCTCCGAATAGTGGAACCATTCATAACCATTGACGTCGCGAATTTCAGTTAGCCAGTTGAACAACTGGTTGGCAGAATCCGTTGTTGCCCGGAACCTGTCCGCATAATAAATAGAGGCAGAAGCGTTTCTACCATCCCAGGGAACCCCGTCGCTTCCAGTCTTTTTTACACGGAATGGTCCGTCTTCCAGCCAAGGAGTTGTTCTGCTGGAGGCACCGCCGCCGGAATCCAACGGATAAGGCAAACCAATTACTTTGACGCCTAAGAGCTCAAGTGCAGGGAGAGCTGCAGCCGACAGATCGTAGTTATGCGGGATGAAGTAAACGGAAAACGGCTGATTCCATTGATGAATTTGAATCCAATCTTGCACCGCTTGCTTAATGCTATCGACCGAGGAATCGTTTTGCTTATATACAGTACCGAACAAGTATACGCCATGAAATTGGGCAGTGGCTTGACCAGCTTTGACCAACTCCTGCATTTTGGCAGAGGCTGCTTCTTTAATAGTTTCATGAAAAAAGCCAAGCCATGGACGAAACCCGTATCTATTAGCGATATCAACCCATTCAAAGGGGCGGCTGCGATAGTGACCATGATCACCGACGCAATCGTCAACCCTCAATGTCGCAAAAGGAGGAACCTCACGCAAGACGAACGGCTTTTTGGCTGCCCAGATGAAGCTCCGCCAGAGCAAGTCATCCAATCCGCCCAGCGGTCCGCGAATTTCGCTTCTCATCCAATCGTAACCGAGCATTTGGACAATCCTTCCGGCCCCGTTATCTTGGCAAAGCAAGTAGGGATAAGTTCCGGCATATCCCAAAATTTCGACACCCTCCATTAATGAAACGGCATGTACAGAGAAGGGGTGAAGCAGTTGACTTTGCTTTTCGGCAAAAGTTTCGCGTGGGTGCAAGGCGGTGATGAAATGAAATATTTTCGGAAAATAGATTTGATCCGCCTGACCAGATTCAATGTGAAGCGTGCCGAGTTCTAATAGTTCCAAGGTTCGCGGATCAAGACTTACTATGCCGCTCCCCATCGCAAGCGCCTCTTGTATGGCTACAATTTCCTCCGGCCTCCAAGGAACGCTCTCATCGAGCGCATTGTGGCCTAATACGATGAGCGGGTGATCTTGCAGACTGTTGTCCAATTGTTCAATATTTCGGTCGGAAATGAGGAGCGGGAGCCCCATTACTTCCAGAAAAGGTCGAACGATGGCAGGGAAATCGATGAACCCGGATGATGCACTGTTTACAATGATTCTGGCAGACAGGTCCATTTCATTTGTTTCCCCCTTGAATTGCTTTTATTCTGCATGCACATTAACGTCGGATCGAACTTTGAACAAAACTTTGGCAGCTTCCCATTCACGAATTTGTTTATAGTCCCGATTCACCTGGTCGCTGTTTTCATGGAGCAAATAAATGATGCCAGGGTTGGAAAATAAGTCTACGGTTCGCAGGATTTTATCGCCAACTTCCGGCGTATGAAAAACGGCGTAAAACGAAGGTAGCGAGGAAACTCTGTCTTTAACGTTGTTGGCGACCACAATACCGGATTCGTGAGAAGCTAGTGTGATGCAGGACAAGTATTGACGAAGCTCGTAACCCTTGCCGATTTTGGTCAAAAAGTTCTCAGGATCCAGGTAACGTTCTGCCGTGCTCGTAACATGACTTTCGCCTGTGGCGGCAATTAGCGCATCGTGTAAGATTGTTCCCTGCATGCGGGCTGCCGATTCGATTAAAATAGGCCCATTGGCAGTAAACATCAGTTCGCTATGTGAAGCTCCTTCATGCACGCCAAGGCAGTCCAGTACCCGAGACATATAGGCTATGATTTGTTCTTGTACAGGTCCTTCATAAGTCAAAAGATCCTCACGATCGCAGATCATTCCTGCGCCATCGACTTGAACTTTGGTGTCTTTCCAAATTTCCGTAAATCGATGTTGTCCGTTTAAGCTAACAGCATTGATGAAATACTGTTGTCCGACCAGGCACTCTTGTACTAGAACTCGGTCGTTATAGCCGCCCATGCGGTTATTGTGATACAAGATTCGATCACAGGCTCGTTCCAGTTCGGCAGGTGTTGAACAAAAATACACATCGTCAGTACCGGCACTGTCAAGAGGTTTGGCTACGACAGGCCAGGAGTGATGATCTTGCACCCACAGAAGGGCTTCTTGCTTGTTGAAGCAGCAATGCTGCTTCACTGAGGGTATACCGGCTTGGCGAAGCGCCTCATTCATCTCATACTTATTGCGGCGAAGTGCTGAGGTAGCCGGGGAGTTGCCTGCAACCCCGGCAGTGGCAGCAAGCTGGTCAGCCAGAATAACGCCTGTCTCGGTTCCCGCTATTACATGTAATGGATTCCATTTGTGTATAAAGGATAAAATAGGCTCCATGTCTCCTTTAAAAACAGCTTCAGCCTGGAAATCTTTCGGTCGAAATGTCGCCGCAAGGTCGTTGTCTACATCCTGGGAGGAACGGACATGTACCGCTTGGTAGCCATGTGGAGCAAATTGTGATGCCAGTTCCGCACCCGTAGAGAACGCATCTACAATACATACGATTTTGAGAGAGTTCATAATTTAGGTAAGAGCCTCGCTTCCGGTAGGTTTAAGATGAGATTCGGCGATGAGGAAGTTGGTGTCGTCAGGATAAATTTCTTCCATAGATTCATGAGTGATCATGCCCTGGAAATCATTTTCCGACGCGTAAGTAAATACTATCACGGTCCGTCGGGAGTTTCCGTTAAGAGGAGCAACTCTGTGGAGGGTCGTACTTGCTTTCATAAAGTAACAGTTGTCTTTAGGTACGTGCATGGATTGAATTTCTTCTTGTTCAAGAACTTTGGATACACAATTTTCGAAATCGGATTTATCCCAAGTCGTATTAGGCACGTATTCAATTAATCCTCCGTCACCAAGTTCAGGAGCCTCTACAACCCAGATCAGAGCAAACGTATAATCGTCCCAATGCCAGCCGTGAGTGTCGCCGGAAAATTGCTGGCGATTGATGATGAATTCTTCCGGTTTATAGGGAACGGTATAGACTTCCTCATTTCCGTTCAGGAAAGTTAAAAAATCTCGGATGACCTCGGAGTGAAAAAAGGCCGGAATAAGTTTACCGTTATCGTTGACACTATCGCGCCCTACACTCCAATAGTGACGAGGGGTATTACCGCTTACTTTCATTACCAAATCGCGTCGCTTGCCAAGTTCGGCCATCAAGAATCTTGCTTCTGCAGAAAGCGCAGCTTTAAGTGGCTCTGGAAGAAGGGACTCTATAACTACTACCTGATTGTCCATAAATTCTTTACGCAAAGTAGATAAGGTGTCGCTACTAAGCTGGTGCAAATGATTGTAAACCATCAAATCAAACTGTTTTTGGAATATAGTTTGATTAAATACCTTTTTCATAGATTTCATCCTCACAAATTCATATTTTTATAAAATTTCCATTTAGGAAATCTATGGCTTCAATTTTATACGACAAAAAGTAAGAATTCAATACTTTACTTTTAAAAAAATGTTGAATATAATATACGAAAATTAGTCGCAAATGGAGAATTGTAGAAAATGTTGTTTGGCTGGAAGGAGCCTTTCTAGTGAGCAGAACTGATGTTCAATACAAAAAAAGGTATCGCCGCTTTCTTTTGGAAGCGTTTAAGCCTTTGGCAGGGCGTCTGATGACGTTGTTGCTTTTCTTATTAATCAGCATTGGGCTGCAGCTTTACAATCCATATTTGCTAAGGGATTTTATTGACGGCGCAACTGAAGGGATAAGCATCGGCTCCTTGATTCGTATTTCTGTCATATTCATTGTTGTTGCCTTAGGCTATCAATTATTTTCTATTATTTTAACCTATATGGGTGAGACGATCGGCTGGCGAGCAACGAATGCGGTTAGGATCAAGCTTGCACGTCATTATCTGGCAATGGATACAAGTAAACAAAGACAATATTCCCCAGGAGAGATTATTGAACGTATTGACGGTGATGTGGGTGTCCTACAAAACTTTTTCTCCCATTTTTTAGTAAAACTTACAGGTAATCTTGCCGTGATCGTCGGTGTTCTGGTGCTGTTGACGGTTCAGGACTGGCGCATCGGAATTGCGTTGGGGGTATTTGCTTGTACTACTTTTTTTCTGCTTGAGAAAATCAGAGCGGCAGCTGAGCCTTATTGGGAAAAAGCACGGGATATTAACGCCCGATTTTTCGGATTTGTAGCCGAACGTTTAGAAGGCAAAGAAGATCTCCGTTCTAACGGCGGCCTGATTTATGTAATGAACGGATTTCACAGGTTTCTCAAGTTATGGTTTCCTATGCTTCGTAAAGCACAATTACTCGGGTATTCGATGTGGATTGCTACTATTTGTGTATTTGCTGTCGGAAGCTGTATCGTGCTCGGTATTGGAGGTACGCTGTATATTCAGGGCACAATGACGTTAGGTACATTGTTTATGCTTTTACAATTTACGGAAATTCTAATGGACCCAGTTGAAAAAATTAGGGAACAGCTCAACGATCTGCAGAAAGCCAACGCAAGCATACGGCGTATCATTGATATGTTAGCCATCCAGCCTACAATCAGGTCAGGCGATATGCCGATTGCTGCATCGGGAGCTTTCGGAATCGAGTTTGACCAGGTTTCATTCTCGTACAGTGAAAATAAACCGGTACTTCAGTCTTTGAACTTTAAGCTGGAGCCCGGACGCAAACTCGGATTGCTTGGCCGCACAGGGAGCGGTAAGTCCAGCATTGCCAAGCTTCTGATGCGCTTGTACGATCCTGTTATCGGCGTCATCCGTTTTAATGGGCTTGACATTCGCGATTATGACTTGCAAGGCTTTCGAAAAAGAATTGGATTCGTTAGCCAGGAAGTCAAGTTGTTTAATGCTTCGCTGCGCGATAATTTAACATTGTACAATCCATATATTTCCGATCAATCTCTTCTTGAAAGGATTACCGAATTGGGTTTAAAGCCCTGGTTTGACGCTTTGCCAAACGGCTTGGACACTCTTTTGCTGGAAAGCGGGAGCGGTCTTTCTGCGGGAGAAGGGCAATTGATTTCGCTAGTACGCGTATTTTTGCTGGATCCTGGGCTTGTGATTTTAGATGAAACGTCTTCACGATTGGATCTTAATACAGAGCTGATGATCGAGAAAGCGATAACCCGATTGCTTAGCGGTAGGACGGCGGTTATTATTGCGCATAAAATGTCCACTATACGTCTGGCAGATGAAGTGATGGTTATCAGTGCGGGGCATATTGTCGAATACGGTGACCGCGCCCGTCTTTATGAGGATCCTTCCTCACATTACTATCAATTATCCCGGCAAGTATTCGCAGAGGAGGTCGGCTAGCCATGAATGCGTTTCGTTATATGCTGGAATTAATTCGCTACCGGCCTTTTTTATATTTGCTTAACGGGTGTATCTGGACCCTGATTCATCTTGCCCCGTTATTCCCAGGGCTTCTGACTCGGGAGTTTTTTAATGCTATTTCGGCCGAACGGTTGACACCCCGATATTTGCTGATTCTCATTGCTCTTGTTCTGTCTGTTGCTATTAGCAGGGCTGCGCTTGTTGTTTGCGGGGTATTCAGCGACGTATTGCACAGATTTCTTATGAGTGCGTTAATTCGCGGAAATCTATTGCGGCATTTGATAACGCGATTTTCGGGAGTTATTACCGTAGGGGATCTGATTGTAAAATTTCGGGAGGATGCCGAGCAGGCTGAGAATGCTATTAGCTGGACGCTGGATGTGCTCGGCAAACTCCTTTTCGCCATTGTTTCTTTCGTTGTTTTGTACAGTATTAATCCCAAAGTTACTTCATTCGTATTTTTGCCGCTGATTGTAATTATTTTGATTACAAATCTGGCAAATCGCAAGTTGGAAAAATACAGAGCGGCAAGTCGCAATGCCTCCTCGACTGTTGCTTCAACAGTAGGAGACATCGCTTCTTTATCTCAGTTGTTAAAGATTTCCGGGGCGGAGAACCGGCTGGTTGACAAATTGCAGGGGGAGAATGTTTCCAGACAGTTGCTCGATATTCGCGATAAGTTTTTAACTCAGGCGTTGAATTCAATCTACGCCAATACAGTGACGATTGGCACGGGGATGATCCTGATTTTGGCCGCTGGCGAGATGCGCACAGGTGATTTTACGGTGGGAGACTTCGCTTTATTCATGTATTATCTTGCATTTGTAACAGAGTTCACTCAATTTTTTGGCAGTTTTCTGGCCCATTATCGGCAGACGGGAGTCAGCTTTGCGCGAATGGCGGCATTGTTTTCTCGGGGAACTGAGAAGGCGTTGGTGGAGCATATGCCAATCGATGTAAAAAATGGAATTCGGGAGAAACAGCAACGCTCTTCGCGTAAAGAAGCTTTGCGAAAACTTGATGTGCAAGGACTGACGTACTATTACGGAGATTCACAAAACGGGATCAAAAATGTCAGCTTCTCATTAGAAGCAGGAAGCTTTACGGTTGTAACAGGGAAGGTAGGTTCCGGGAAAACTACGTTGCTTCGAACGATGCTGGGTCATTTGCCTGCTTCTGGCGGGAGTATGTTCTGGAACGAGGAAGTGGTGAGTGAACCGGCGAGTTTTTTTGCCCCACCGTACTGTGCGTATACCCCGCAAATTCCTGTTTTGTTTGACGGCACATTGCGTGAGAACGTTCAACTGGGGAGACAGCCGGACGAAACGATGTTGGAAAAAGCGCTGCATATATCCGTTTTGAACGAGGATGTGGCGTCAATGCCGGCAGGAGTGGATACACCTGCGGGCACCGGAGGAAGCGGATTGTCCGGCGGCCAGCTGCAGCGAACGGCCATTGCGCGCATGTTGTATGCAGAGGCTGATTTATATGTGATGGATGATATTACAAGCGCTATTGATTCAAATACAGAGAGAAAACTGTGGCAAAGACTGCGTGAGGATCGCAAAACGACCATTTTGGTTGCTTCACATAAGAAAGAGTGTTTGCGACTGGCCGACCATATCATCGTGTTAAATAACGGACGGGTCGAAGCTGAGGGAACCTTGGACGAATTGCTCCTGAACTGTGAGGAAATGAGAAAATTGTGGCAGGAGCCTGATCAAACAAAGTAATTCACTCGGTTGATATATTTGTTTACAAATCATAATATGCTAAAACATACACCTTCAAGGTTAAGCGAAAATGCTGTGGGCTAGGGCCTGTCTTCAAACTATCAATCAAGTAAAAATAATGGTAGCATGAAGGGATGAGAAGACGATATGAAATCCAAGACGAACAATGGGAAATGATAAAAGACTTGCTGCCTGCTGAACGAAAA